>JACLAD010005874.1_pt1 | contig 14001 bp, 15 predicted proteins | sample 8027901 | NCBI WGS metagenome assembly JACLAD01 (sample SAMN15725071, study PRJNA655200) | protist metagenome | isolation source: fluorescence activated cell sorting (FACS) single amplified genomes of... | place: Spain: Blaines Bay Microbial Observatory, Mediterranean Sea | collected 2016-07-05
GTTTTGATCGTCCTTCCTCCACAGGCAAAGACGAGGACTTTGCCAAAGATGGAGTCCACCGTTAGCAAGAGCCAACATTGAGATATTTTTTAGAGATGGTATGGAGTTCATCGATTTCGATGAATGAGCAGATTTCGGTCTGTGGGGGATGGCTGGGTGTACTTGGGCAGCTTGGACCAACCAGAGAGAGACCGTCTTGTGATGGATGCCGAGAACCCGGTCGATGGCTCACATCCCCATCCCTTCAAGATAGCGTTGAAAGGCCTGTTGCTTGAGGGCGGGATCTTTGCCTCGTCGTAATGTTTGAAAAATCCGTTGGCAGGCTTAGCAACGGTACTTTTGGACAAAACTACTGGTGCCGTAACAAATAGAGTCAGGATGAGCACAGTGAGGGCATTGCAAAGTTAGCTCTACAAATCTCGGAGATTACTTCATTTGTCTATACAACGCATTGCGCCAAAACGAAACTACCTCAAATAATCTGAAGTACATTGGGAGGAAAACTTTAATTTACTAAATTCTTCAAATGAACAGTCAAGAGTTTCAAACAGTTTTTTACGAGAAAATTCTGAATCCTTCACACAAGGGTTGAACAGTTGATCTTTCCTAAACCATAATTTTTCTGGGTAACCTAAAAATAAATCGGCCGAGGTGGGCTTTATATATGAAATTAGAAAAGGAACCGTAGAGTAAAAACCTATAAAACTCATTCCACCTGGTAAAAATTGAAAATATGCTAAGGAACCAAGAACTAAGTTTGCATCTGAGATGAAAGACGAAGAAATATCTTTTGAGAAAATTAATTCTAAGTTCTTGTGTTTCTTGGCCCATATCTTTGCTTCTTTACAACCGGTTATGTCAGATACGATAACAATTTGAGTATCTTTAAAATGCCTTATCAATAGTCTTAAAATCAAATCGAATTCATCTTCTTCGATATTTGCCGAACTATACTTGACATTTGAAATGTCATTTGGATTACGTCTAATATGCCAGGAAATGTATTTTTTTTCTTGGATTTGAATAGGCAATTTTTTAAAAGGTTTTCGAAACAAGAGTTTATTGAATTCTTTTTTTGATTCATAATATATTAAGGAATTACAGATATTTGTACAATGTGAAAAATAATCAAATCTAAATAAAACATGGAAATAGAAAAGAATAATGGAATCGGGTTCCTGTTTTCTTAGTGCCTTTAATTTATTGAAGGGGATTAAAATTGGTGCTATTCCATCTAAAATGACTTCTGACATTTCACAAACATCCTTAACCCATTTATCGAAACATTTTTCATTATATCTTCCATTTAAAATCTCAGATACTTCATCATTTATAATGAATATTTTAATTTCTTTACTATGCAATTTAAAATATCTAGCGATCATAAATAAATTAAATGGTTCACCATAATTCATTATGGGATAGACTTTAAGATCCATAACCAATATAATTTGCTTCACTTCAGATTGAACAATTTTCTCGAATATAAATAAATGAAATTTAAGAATAATTGATTTCCAAAAAAAACTATGACGTAAAAGATTAATCTTGCGAATTAATTCATAATTAAATCTGCGTTTCACTTTTTTCAAAACTTTAAAAGAAAAAGAATTAGGTTTACTAATCATTTATCTATCCTTAGATTCATTCACTTAATGCAGAGAAGTAATAAATTTCGTAAATTGTAAAATTATATGATAAATTCTATACGGGATCAATTTACTCAGAAACACTGAATATAGTATATTGAAAAATAGGGATTGAGAATGTTTAATGCAAGATTTTCAGATTTAACAACTAATTGTTTTTAGTTTATACAAGTAGTTTCAAGGAATTTCTAACAAATTCTTGAAATCACTGTAGAAAAGTATTCACCTGTCCTAATTGACCAAGTAATACTTAAGTAAACAATTGAAAGATTCGATTTGAAGCTTAAATGACTTGCCTTGGTGATGCAAAAAGTGAGGATCAGGTGTTCATTGACTTTAAAAACCGTGTCATATCCAATGGGCAGCAAGTTCTCAAGTTTCTTTCAATTTCTTATAGATTTTGATTGACGTACTACCACCGGAAATCGTAAACACTTTGTCAAAAGTCGAATCGATTACTTACTAAATCAGGGTTTAAACTTTTTATAGCAACCAAACAGTAAAGTTTATCTATTTAAATGAAGAGAAGAAGATTTGGATTAGTGAGCGGCATACTGGGAGTATTTAAGCAACTGAAAGATGCAAACTTTAGTTTCCAAGAAAAGCCTTGGAGACCGCGACTGGTAATATAGCGAAAAGAGTCAGGGCAGTACAGCGATGGCTTTGCATTCTGAGTTTTCCAATTTGAATTTAATTTCGTTTCCCCTGACTTCGCAATCTCCCTAACATAAAAAGCCAATACTTGTGCACATACTTCATCAAGTTAATCACTTTTCCTAAAGGCATTTTCTAGCTTTGAGAATGCATTAATAATATCATCAACCTCTTCTTCTCCGTAATTCTCATTAAGAAATAGGTTGAAGGAACGATCTCTAACATCCTCAGCGTTTCTTGCAACAAAATCATCCTTCATATACTTTTTAGCATACTCCCATGAACTAATTACACATCCATAGTGCGTGTTGTTCGGTATTCCCTCCGCGAGTAAGGCTTCTGCAAATTCAATCTTGGTACAGTTTAATTGAGTCGTATCTACAAAAATTGGATGATAGAAGGGGGAAAATCCTTCGTGAAAAGGATACATTTTAATTGCCTCTAAGGTGGATGCTTGGAGTTTCTCTTTCAAAATTTTTATGAAATTGTTTCGAGCGTCTATATTCTGTTGCAGTTTTCTGAGTGAGGCAATTCCTATTGCGCATGAAAATTCATCTGTATTAAAATTCAAAGCTGGGAATAGTCCTTGTCCTGGATCGTTTTGATTTAGATCTTTACGCCAAGTTTGTTTTCCTCTGTCGGCATGAGCCAGAATCTGCTTGTATGTGTCTTCATTTTTTGAATAAACAACCCCACCGCTTGCTCCTGCAGTAAGTGTTTTACGGTACATTGTAGAAAATGCAGCTGTGTCCCCGAAGCTTCCAACTCTCCTGTTCTTCCATTGATTACATGACCTATCACAGGATTCGACTTTACCACAACAAACAGCACCTGGTGCCTGACTACAGTCTTCAATAACCTTGATTCCTCGCTTGTGCGCCTCTTTCGTTATCCTTTCAATTTCGACTGGCTCACCTGCACTATGAACAACAAAGATTGCAGAAGTGTTGGGGGTAATCCTTTCCAAAAACTGGTGAGTGTTGATATTGTAACTATTCGGAGCACTTTCCATGAGTACAGGTGTCAGACCCAGCATAATGATCGAATTCAGCGGACCACTATCGGTAACTGGTGAAATTAACACATCACTACCCTTAGGCAAATTAAGTGCAGCTATCGCAATGAAACATGCAGTTGTACCCGATGAGACGGCATCTGCATAACCCCCTCCCATAAAATCAACAAATTCCTGACAAAATTGATTTTCAAATTTTCCCTCATATGGTGGATCAATTTGATTGTCCCTGTAATAACGAATTGCCTCTTGGAGCAAGTTTTCTTCTTCGGAACCAAATGCTCCACGAAATGGCATTGGCTTCTCCCGAATAGGCTTGCCACCATGAATAACTAAACTCATTCTTTCACCAAATCATTTAAATAACTATTTATAGTATATTCTGAAAGTTTAAATGCTTCGCCCATCTTAATAACATCAATTAATTTTGTGTCCCATCTATTTGGTAATAATTCAATAAAATATTCTGATTTGGTTCTATCGTGATAAAAACTAGTGTAAACCATTGTAGACTGTGGTCGGCTTTCTAATTTACCACTAATTAATTCCTCAAAGTTCAACAACAAAAGTTCCTCAGCCAAGTACATCAGTTTTTTAAGACTAGATCTTAATGTTTCGTTTTCACTAAATACTAGACTTTCATTTATTATTATGTCTCCAGTATCGATCCCGTAATCTATGTAATGAATTGTTGCTTCTTGTGGATATTTTTCAAAAAAGCTCCAAAAATTTGGGTATATTCCTCTTCCATTTGGTAGCGAAGCTGGATGCAAATTAATTATTTTCTTTTGATAGGCATCTATTATGTCTTTTTTGATTATTGGTGCGTATCCATTGCTTATTATGAAGTTGATTTGGTTTGATTCTAAGCTTACAAGATCAATTTCATTTTCAGTAATAAATATTTTATGTCTTTCAGAAATTTTGCTAATAATTCTATTATTCCTATTCTGAGGTCCTAGTATTTGTATATTCATTTTTTTTCACAATAAATTTTTTATCGAATTCGGCGAATCCATTTTTTAAAAGTTCTTTCCGTAATAGAAAGTCTTTAGGTAAATAAATAACAATGTCTTTTCTAAATATCTCATAAAAAAAGTCACATGATTTTACAATAATTTTTTCGTTAAATGTAGACCAATAAATAGGTTTCAGAAAGAATTTTATTTCCAATATGTTCTCTTTATTCATTTGTATAAACGAGAACCCAACCCTAAGATTATCATCAGTAAGAATTGCTATAGATTTATTTGCAAGTAGGTTCTCAAACCAGTTAATATGATCTCTATACTTTAAATCTACCAATTCAACATTTAGAAATTTAAAATGATTATCATATATCCAAGTCCAAATGGCTTTACGATCATTTTTATCAGCAAATCTTATATCCATCTTTCTTATATTAAATAGTTTTTAATTTCTTCGATTTCAGTACTTAAAATGTTTTTCCTTACAGTAAAGATCTGTTCTATAAAATTAACATCAGCACTTCGTTGCATGATCAAGTTTTCGAGCACAAAGTGCAATTCACAGTTATTATTCAAGATTTTTTGATAAATTATTTTACGATATTTTTGATTTTCTGGGAGCATATAAATACTGCACATTAAGATTCCCTGAAGATTTTCAAGTTCAGTTAGAAGACTTTCAAGTTGCAGGAAGCAATCCTGAAAATAAAGCTCATTTACTGACAATTTAAGCTCTAAATTTTGTTTGTTTGCATAGTCTCGATAAATGATATTTTGGGCTGGAACTGGTATCTTGTATTCACCAAATGAATTGTGGGTACAATATCCTCGATACCCTTTTTTCTCATTCATGGAGTTTGAGGCCTTCTGGTGGTGAGTATTGCAAACCAAAGTGAGTTGCGGGTGTAGTCAGAATGGGCAAATAGAAAGATCCCAAACCTTTTTCTTGACTCCCATATGGAGAGAACAATGATTTGAAGCGAGTGTTGCAGGACCACCGTGTTTCATTTGTTTCATTCACCAGACTGCCATGTAGAAGAGTTGGTGAGAATAATAAGAAAGAACCAAATGGCACTTCAGGCCAGACCAAATCCTCTTGGATCTCCTCCATTACCTTTTCACGTCCTCCTCTCTGCATCCATTCTTTGAAATTTTTTAGAGCATTTTGGTTTGCAGTTGGAGGCAGCAGGAAGATTCCTTTTGATCCATGTGCGTCAGTGAGTGGCACCCATAAAACACATTGAAATGGGGACTCCCCACTGTGAGCATCTATGTGTAGAGGAATGTTTGATCCGCTATCACCCGGCATCATGATATTGATGTTGATGCGATTCTGCATAACAAGTTCATTTCCTACCACATCTGTAAGAGTTTTTCTGGCTAATGAATAGTAGGTCGGGCGAGCCCATGCTTCCTTATTTAATTCAGAATAGCAGTGCATTCTTCGTTCGTTAATCTGATCGGTCGTAACTTGCTGATGTATCTTATCAAACCATTTATTTTCTGATTTTTGTGGGGGGGGGGAGACTTGTTTTTTCACAAAACCACTCAGCAATTTTTTTTCGAAATTGTTTCAAACCTTCTATATTTTCACAGGATTGTACGGTGTACCCCTTTTCAAGGAATTCTTTGGTTGTGTTTGTTTGAAACTCAGAAAATGAGCTAATTAAGGGCATCTTTTTTTCTTCTCTCGTATGTTATTTGTGCTAAAAGCATTTGCTCAGTTGTTCTAGGACTATATTTGAAAGATCTTGCCTTGTCCCAATTCAGTAAGAAAGATTGATTCCATTCTTTGATGGTAAGAACGCTTTTAGATTTTGTCTCAACAAGGATTTTTTCAAGCAATCTCTTAATCTTTATTGGTTGATTAGCACCGAGAAGTAGAATGTCTTTTGTAGGCAGCTCACTTTTCGTCAGTAGTGAATGAATAAATTTTGTCAAATCTTCAACCCAGACAGCATTATTGAATAATGATTCTGGGTTATAGGCTTGGATATCTTCGTTTTTAAGTGCTTTGTGAATTTGTTTGACCAACCAAGGATTCGTTGAACCTGGACCCAATACCCCTGGCAATCGTAGAACTGTTACAGGGATTTCGACTTGCTCCATCAGGAGGCGCTCACAGAGTAGTTTACTTATCCCATAAGGATCAGGATCGACCGGTAAGGTTTCTTCATTGACTACGCTTTCTTGCACTCTTCCATAAACTGAAACACCTGATAGAAAGATGAACTGTCGACAGGTGTTTTCCGTTTGTAGTGATCTGATTAAATTCTGTGTACCAACAACATTATTCTGGATGTATTCGATGGTTATGATACCTTGCGCTGGAGAAAGAGCAGCGGCATGAACACATGCATCAACCGAAGGCAGAGAGATGGTTTCTTTTGATAGGTCTGCACCTATCCAATGAAAATTTTGATGTTCAGCTTTTTTGGTTTTATTACGAGAGAGTCCCCAAACTTCATAATCCTTATTCAAAAAATAATCAGCTAAGTAGCTTCCAATGAATCCGCTCGTCCCAGTAATGAGTAATTTCATCCCCTTAGCTGCTTGCCGACATCAAGAGCGCTCTCGATGCAATCGTCAATATCGTATCCATATAGATAAGTTCCAGATCGACCAATAGAAAAGACACCATCTGGCATATCATCAAAATACTTCTGTGCTTTTTCTATTTCTGATTTGAAGGGCACTGGATAATGCTTACCCCCATCTACCACGGGAATCTCCATGCCCACAATGGTTGTGCTTTCCTCATACTTCTGTCGAGTAAACTTTTTGTATTCAACCAAACGAGTAAATTTCTCTGGTCCGGTGTAATAGAGAAAATATACATTTTCAGGAAAAGCAAATTGGACAGGAAGAACAAATTTGTGAAATTCACGGCCAATGAAAGGAAGTTCACCATAAACTCCATTCATGACGATGTCCGGTGGAGCGGTACTGACAATTACGTCATATTTTCTTTTTTCACCCCCAAACAACACCGTTTTATTCGGCAAATCGTAGGCTTCAATAGTTGTATTTAGCAGTACATGGGCTTCAGTCGTTGCAATTCCGAAGTAGTCGTCATATCCATTGGCAGCGTAGGGATAAGCAGAGATTGCTGTATCCCATGCTTCTCTGGATCCCTCTTTCAGGGCCACACCTTTTGGGGACCAAGCGAAGTCGTCAATTAAACGATTGTCTTCCACTTGCCACATCTTTTTCGAATAATCCTGAATAAACTTCTGGTAGAGAGTCTCTCCTACCGAAGCAATCCAATATTCCTCTAAATTTTTTGCTTGGGCTGCCCCCTGAGTAGTTTTCGCTTCCTTCAACTCATCATAGATTTTCTCATTTTCAGGCATACTTGGTATGTCGTCTACGTGAATGGGGTAGTTGTAGAAATTTCCGTCTGCCTCGACGTAAGACAAAAAGACGTGATCAGGACACCGACGCAAGGGGCAATATTTGTTTAGGAAAGTAAAGACATCTTCGTTTTGTGTAAGAAAGTGGCGCGGCCCAAAAGTGTAAGGATGACCTCCATACCATTGAGTACGAACCCCAGCTCCTAGAAATGGAGCCTTTTCCACCAATGTAATGTCCCAACTGCCCTGAAGGCTCAAAACATGAGCTGCAGCGCAACCGGCAAATCCCCCTCCAATGATTAGTGCTTTTTTTTTCAAAACTTCTCTTTATTTGTAATTTAAAAAAATATCTTCCGAGGATCTTTTGATCGTGAATTTTCAAATCATATAAATCTATTCAAAAAAGATAAATTCGTAATCTCCGGTATACCCGAAGTGCTCATAGATCCAAGTCCATTCAGGAACGTCAAAAAATGATTCTGCAGTCAATGCCCAGCATTGTAAATTAAAAAACTCTTTTTCGTTGCGATAACTCTCTACTAAAAGAAATGCTCTTTTTCCTACTCGTTGCATCTCTGAGAGTGCGGTTTCTAATTCAAATATTTTGAAGTTATGAAATGTGTTTATTGATATAACTAAGTCAAATTCTTTATCTTTAAATGGTAGTGGAACCTTAGCTGATTGAAGAAACACATTATCTTCCATTCCTTTCAGAACATTATTTAAGCCGTGTTTGGAAACATCAATACCACAAACTTTAAGATCTGGTAGAAGTAACCTTAATTCATGAAGCAAAAATGCTTTGCCACACCCAATATCAAGAACACTTGATTGATTTGTAAGCCCATATTCAAGTATTAACTTCTCGGCCACTGGCTTCCAATATCCTGGAATATATCGATATCCTCCATAGCCGTAGCGCCGTTCGCCGTCCCAGTATTCTTCTTCGTATTGTTTTGCGATCTTCATGCATAAAATTTTATCATCTAACATGCGCTCAAGATAATTTCTTTCAGTAACCAGATGTAGAGGAGTCACTATATTTAGTAGTTTTCCCATAAGTTTAAATCATCTCCAGAACATTATTTGCGTTCTTCATGACCATAAATACACCCCAAATATCTTCCAACCTCCGACAGTCTTGTTTTTGCTGGAGTGATAATGTTTCGACCGCGAAATGCAGGCTCCTTTTTTTCTTGAGAGTCATCTGGTAAATTTCTTGTCGAATTTGATCATTTTCAGGGAGTTGGAAGAGACTGTAGAGCACAATTCCTTCAATCTGATTCAGACCATCCAACAATTGTTGAAGCATCAAAGTACTACCTGGCATAGCGTACTCCGTTCCGCTCAACAGATAACGAAGCCCTCGATTCTGGCAGTAGTCACGAATAACTAGATTCTGGACATGTTGTGGAACACGCTGCCCCTGAAATGGACGACTGGTGACATACCCTTGGAAACCATTCATCTCTTCCCCGTCTTTAAATTTTCGGAAACCGATAAGACATTCCTATTCGAGATGCAGCCTTGAGAGTGATTGGTTCAAAAAATTCTCCAATTTTTTTATCCCCGTAGGGTGTGAATACTCCTTTGAAACGGCAATTCATCGACCAACGCGTTTCAAGCTCCTCATTCACGCGGTTCCCATGAGGCAGGTTCTGATTGAAGATTAGAACCTCACCAGCCTTGATTTCTATCCAGCGTACATCCTTACAGATTCCTAAGAAAAGTTCCTCGCTGCTCTGCCCTGTAAAGTCCTTAAAAACCTTGCGCAATCGTTTATCCCCATCTGGCGGCAGCAAATACATGGTCTTTGTACGATAACAATCTACCAGAGGTAACCAGACTACGACTTCATAGGGGGAGTCCCCTGACCACACATCCGCATGGACAGGTAGCAGGGAACTGTCATCTTTCGGTAATTGAATACTCAGATTAATCCTCAACTGCATTGCCAGTTCATTACCCACCAGAGCTTCAAGAATAGGCTTTGCCAACTGAAAGTAGGCTGCCCGGAACCATGATTGGGCGTTTATTTGGCGAATCACTTGAAGTCTAAGTGTATTTAAGTTGTCTATATCAATGCGTTCATGAATCTGATTGAGGAAGTGTTCCTTGTCAACAACCTCGCAACCCAGAAAGGAAGCAGTTAAATCTACAATGTAATCACGAATCTTTTCAAATTTATCTGACTGTGTAATCTTTTGGATAATATATCCTTGTTTTTGAAAAGTTTCAGACAATTTATTTTCTTCGTCATTGATGAAATCAGTATCTATCATTTGCTCAATTTTAGTTGATCATTTTCTGAATTTTCTCTTTAATATTTTCGGCATCAAAATAAAATTCTTTTTCGAGATTTGCAGACATAGGAGTATGACTAAATGGATAAGTAATGAAATCGGTAATTTTAAGTGAGTTAGAATATTTTAATGACATTTTGGACACCACCTCGCTAGCAAATCCAAAATTTGGCCAATCTGGGTCAGCTACCAATAAGCGTTTAGTTTTGTGGCATGACTGTTCTATAGTAGTTAAATCTAATGGAGAAATTGTTCTTGGATCTATCACCTCAACTGAGGTTCCCAAAAATTCAAGTTCATGAGCTGCTTTTAATGCCTGTGGAACCGCTACACCGAGAGCCACTAGGGTGATGTCTTCTCCTTCTTTAAGAACCTTCGCCCTACCAAATTTAATCTGATACATTTCATCAGGAACTTCTGAGCTCATTTGGTAGAGAGCTCGATTCTCAATTATCACAGTTGGTGTAAAGTTTGACATTGCTTCTATTAACAGCCCTTTCACATCAAAAGGACTTGAAGGTATCGCCACATTTAACCCTGGAAGACTTGCAAACCAAGAATGCAAACTTTTCGAATGTTGAGGTCCTTGACCCCAACCTTTACCAACTACTGCACGTATAACCAATGGAATATTTGATTTTTTGTTTGACTTAAAATACCAGAGAGATATCCAATTAACAATTGCGTCGAGTGAATACAGCATAAAATCTACCCGTTGATGACATACGATAGTTTTGTATCCACCAACACTTAACCCCAATGCGTAAAGCGTCATAAAGTTTTCTGATATCGGAAAATCTTTTACTCTATCATTCCCAAATTTTTGAACCAAGCCTGTCGTTGTGCCAAAAATTCCTGAAGGTGTATCAACCAGTTGCCCTATCACTAGTGTCTTGCTGTCATTAGACATTATTTGGCAGATAGCAGAATTTATTGCTTCAGAGTAGGTTTTTTCCATATTTAGTAATTCGTTATTTTTGTTTCATTTTGATTATGATCAATATTACTAATCTCTTCGAATTCAGAGTGTTTAATACTTCTTTCTCGATTATAATTTAGTTCGTCCCAACTAATTAATTGAGGAAATTCTGAACGTAATGAATAATCAAAATCCTTTTTTACTAACTCTTTAATTTCTTTCTCAATCCTTTCAATATATTCGATATCAATAATTTTATTTCTGAGCAAAGCTTCCTCTAAAAGTTTTATTGGGCACAGTTCACTCCACTTCTTCATTTCAGATTCGTCTCTATAGTTATTATAATTGTCATCTTCGGGTCCAACGTGAGAATTCATTCTGTAAGTGTATGCTTCGATAAAAATAGGTGTTTTTTTTGAAGCTATTTCTTGTAAGGAATTATTAATCACTGAATAAACCTCTGTAATATCATTGCCGAAGATTTTTCTTGATTTAACTCCAAACGCACTTACTTTTTCTGTAATATTATCTTTGGGCTGCCTTTTCAACTGATTACTATATGTTGCATATTTATTATTCTCACAAATAAATAAGATTGGTAGATTTTCAAGCGCAGCAAAATTGATTGTCTCCCAGAAAACCCCTTCCTCTGTACATGCCTCACCAAATCCAACTACACATTTTTGTTTCGTACCACTCAATTTTATCGAAGCTGCAACTCCAGACGCGATTCCAACTGTACCACCAAGAATCGCACCGCTGTAAAAGTTATTTTCTGCACTTGATATATCTTGTGATCCTGCAAGACCTCCTGATGCGCCCGAATTTTTTCCATGAAGCTCAGATATCAGGTATTTCATATTACTCTTGCTTGCAAAGTAATATCCATGTGATCTATGATGACTGAATATATAATCACCTTGCTCAGTCAACTTAAATAAGGCTGCTGGTATTGCTTCTTGACCAATACATAAGTGCACAGGACATCTCATTCTATCAGCTGGATGATATTGCTCTTTAATCTCAATTTCGTAAAGTCTCAATTTCTTCATCAACTCATACAAATCGATCAGCAAATGTTTCTTTGGAAATTCTTCGATATTAATTTTATATTCTTGAATATCTGAAAAATATTTGTGATTGTAACTTTTAGAATTTTTCTGAAAATTTGCTGGCATTGCTATTATTTAATATAGATTTTTAATTTTTAAACTTTTTCAGTATAACAAAATATTTTTACATCGAATTTTTTTCTTAGTGGAAAATCTTGTTTAATTCTCGATGAATGATAGTTTTCCCAGTTTTCTTTATACGCATCTAGACCATTTTGACTTTACTTTAGTCTAAGGTTTTGCATGCGCTTGATGTTGAAATAGCGTTCATTTGTCAGAGAGTCTGGTAGCAAACCCCTCTCAAAGGCATTTACCAAATCTTCTGCTGCTTCCCGAATCGAATGCCGGGCTACAAAACCCAGTTCCTGACGAATCTTCTCTGAAGAAATATGATAAGAACGGTTGTCATCGGTCGGAGTGACGGTTAGCCGAACATCTTCACCGATCACAGATCGAACTGTTTCTGCCAATTCTGTAACTGATTGATTCTCGTAGCCAGCATTGAAGAACTGACCGGCAATTTTCTCAGTTGGTGCTTCCAGCAATGCTACATAGGCCTGTACCATATCAGCGATATGGATGTTTGGCCTCAGTTGGCTTCCACCAAATACAGTAATCTCCCGCTTGTGATAGGCTAGGTTCGTCAAGATGTTAACCACCACATCCAAGCGTTGCCTTGGGGAGTAGCCACATACCGTGGCAGGTCGGATGGTCACTGTCGTAAAATTCTCTGCCTGGTATTCAGCAAGGATCTTTTCACAATCTGCCTTGAAGCGGGAATAGTCCGTCAGCGGTTCCAGCACCATTTCCTCATGGACATTGGGCTCTTCCTTCACCCCGTATACACTGGAGGAAGAAGCATAAATAAAGCGTTGAATACCAGCGTCCCGACTGCTTTCCACCAAGGGGCGAAAAGCCTCCAGGTTAATGCTACGCCCCAGGTTCGGATTGAGCTCAAAGCTAGGATCATTAGAGATACAGGCCAGATGAATTACTGCATCGTGACCAGGCAGAGTTTTTCGAAGCAACTCTTGATCACGAATGTCACCCTGAACCACGGTTAAATTTTCATGTTGAGGCAATACCTCAGCGCCATAGATCATTAGATCTAGAACCGTAACCTGTAAGCCTTTTTCGAGTAAATGAGGCACTAGCTTGGCTCCTACGTACCCAGCTCCTCCAGTGATGAAGATGTTTTTTAAGGGATTCATAGATCTCGGTAGAAAAATTGGAAAACGTTATCAAGTAGCATCTCACTTCTCATTTTCTGGCCTTGGACCTGCTCTTAATTTTCTAGAGCAATGATCCATTGGCATCCCTTTCAAGCAGTAAACTTTTTTGTCTCTCAAATTCAGAACTTAGTTACCTTTTGCTGAGTTCTCACTTCCCAAATACTTGAACCAATCCTGTGTTTCTACCGCAATTTTATCGGGAGTCCAGACTGGCGCCTCACGCCAGTAGTCGATCTTCTTTAGAATTTCTGCAACACCTTGCTCAATTGAAACCTCAGGCTGCCAATGCAGCTCCTGCTGAATTCGTGTGATATCGGCAAAAGTACAGTCTGGCTCTCCAGGGCGTTTGGGAATGTGGACTCTCTCTCCTCTTAACAGCTCCACCAACCGGTTTACTGAGACCGTCGCCCCGCTCCCCACGTTATAGATTCTACCTGCTTCAGTTGACTGCGCCGCAGCTCGAACAGCCTTGGCAACATCAGTTACATAAGTAAAATCCCGGGTCTGGTGACCATCACCAACTACTGTAAAAGGCTTTCCAGCCAGCTTTTGTGCCAAAAAAACCCCGAAGACTGCACCATAGGTCCCTGAAGTACGAGATCGAGGTCCGTAGACATTGAAGAAGCGCAGCGAAAGCACTGGCAACTCATAGACCTGGGCCCAGTGCATGACCAATTCTTCTCCAAGACGCTTGGTCAGCGCATAGGGATACTGAGGTCGAATTGGAGCTGTCTCAGGTGTTGGATACTGGTCAGGGATTCCATAGCAGGAAGAAGAGGCCGCATAGATAAATTTG
>JACLAD010014762.1_pt1 | contig 13985 bp, 2 predicted proteins | sample 8027901 | NCBI WGS metagenome assembly JACLAD01 (sample SAMN15725071, study PRJNA655200) | protist metagenome | isolation source: fluorescence activated cell sorting (FACS) single amplified genomes of... | place: Spain: Blaines Bay Microbial Observatory, Mediterranean Sea | collected 2016-07-05
TGCGATGTACACCGGCGCGAAAGCTATTCCAAGAGAATCTATTGAACGAACAGAAGGTTGCAATTATTTTCACGGAGATTTGTATTCTATGAGTCTAACAAGACGTCCTAAATGGGTGAGAATGAAATCAAGCATTGCAAAACACGAACGATTAGATGCACATACAGTCATTGGTGATGATTCACAATTACCACGAAGTAGTCATTCAACTGTGCTAGTGAGAGGATCATACATATATGTATTTGGTGGAAAACAACGTGGAAATGTAGCTGGAGGCGATCCATCTCCATTAAATGATGTTAGATGGGTAGACTTGCGTACAAGACCAAGAGTGTGGCGCGTAGGTAATGTCACGGGAGCAATTCCCTCTCGACGATGGGGACATAGAGCATGTATGATTGGAGAGAATATGTACGTTATAGGTGGTTTAGCTGGTGGAACACCATTTACAAGATGGAATCCATATTTAGATGTTAGTCACAATAGTTCCGTTCCTCGTCGCAGAAATCTGTCATCGAAATCAAGCCCACCGAAAAGAAAAGATCATCATAGTATGCTATTTGGTGAGGATGATAGCCCGAAAGCAACTAATGCTGCACCACAACTTTTTGCATGTTTAAATACAAGCAGTATGGAATGGTCTGTTCCCACTGTCGTGTCTCACGATATGCCAAGGGCTCCTAAAGTTGGGCATATAAAACAAGCATTACAAGCGAAAATTCCTTATAGTATGTATGGCCATTCTATGACAAAAGTAAATGGCTGGAATAATAATGGTGAAGACAATGAAGTGGATGTATATTTGTTTGGTGGATGGGAATGGTACTCAGACAATGAATTTGGAGAAAATTTATCTGGACCAATACTAAGTGACCGATTGACATTAATGAGAGTAAAAGACGATCAAACGACAACAGTTGCATCATGGACTGAAATAAAACCAAAATCGATGCATCGATCTCCAGGACCTCGTTCTAATCATACTGCAATTTCACATACAGTGGGTCTATTTATTTTTGGAGGTAGACGATTAAAAAATGGCGAGACAACTCCTGGAGCACCTGGTGGTAATGATAATAATAAGAATTCCCTTGGCAGGAAAAAGAAAAAGAAAAAAGGAAACAACAACCCACATCAAAAAATGTTGATTGTGGATTTGGAATATCTAAACGACCTATGTTTATTAATAAAAGAGGAAAATCAAGAGGATGAAGAAACTAAGTCTTGGGTATGGATCCCAGTAGATGTTAGAGGAAAGCTACCAAGACCAAGGGAATCAGCTACTATGACAAATGTATATAATAAATCTATTTTAATGTTTGGAGGATACTCTGGAGAGCCAGGAACATTACCGCCAGCAAATGAACCAATAGCAAATAGACTACCGGGTGCGGAGCCGCACCCTTGGTTAAATGACTTTTTTGTCTTAAGAATTGAGGGTGGTGGCAGAGAAACAATAGCAACATGGACGCAAGTACTTGCACCAGGTGCACCCTCCCCCAGGTCAGGCGTGCAATGTATGATAGTTGATATGGCACGAGCAGATCCAAAAAAATGTGTTATTACTGGAGACGGATTGAGTCAAAGCTATGTTGGAGAACGGACGTCATTTGATATACGTGCATACGACGACACGGGGGAGAGACGATGGTGTGGACGTGATGTTTTCCAAGTAGTTCTTGAAGGACCATGGCCGGAAAGCGAACTGATGGTTGATGATGATGGAATCACTCGAGTTGATATTGATAAGCAAAAAAAAAGAGATGAACCAATTAAAGTGAATGCAATCCTAGCTTTCGTGGTAGACAACCATGATGGCACCTATAAATGTACATATGCACCTTTATTAGCAGGCTTTTATTCAATAGAAGTTAGATGCAATGGAGACGAAATTGAAGGCTCACCGTATTCCATGTGGGCAAAGGCCGGAGCACCAGTCGCTTCTCGCTCAAAAATGAGAAACGCGAATGGATTAGAAATTGAGCAAAATCAAACAATTAAAGTAAGAGCAGGAGAAGAATTTTATGTTGATGTTGACATTTCTGATAAATTTGGCAATCCTAGACACGAGGATGAAGATGCAGATCGTCTTCAAGTCAGGTGCATCAATTTTACAAGCAGTCCTGACTCTACAGGAAAAGATATTCTTTTCTGGGAAAGTGTAAATATGAAGACAACAATACAAATACAAGAAAAATTCAATGAAATGTGGAGAAAGCGGATGTTTGAATATGCTGTGAATTTCACTAAGAATTTGTACTTTGAAAAAGATGCGGTTGATGATATTTTTTTGAATATACATGGTTTAAGCAGCCAGCGTGTTAGCGGTATGACAACTTATAAAGAAGGACTTTCAAGTACAGCAGCAATAAAAAAGTTTTTGGCTAGTGCAGATGAGGAAAATGGTTTTAATGATGAATTGCTAGACGAGAAAAAAGAAACAAACACGTCAATTGTAAGCGTGTACCAAGGAGGTAAAGTAATTAACGAGCAGTACACTGTAGCAAAAGTCTACGCAAAAATGGAAGTATCAACAATAAAATTTGCAAAAGATGGAGTTGAAATATCTAATTGTCCTCGATTTGATTTTTTGTATCATATACTCTGTACTGATACACAGGAAACATTTGCGATGGAATGCAAACAAGAAGCCATGATAAACATTGTTAGTGATATATGGAATAAAGAAAATGCAAAATCAAGAACACCACTTCGACAGAATGTTATTACCCCTTCAGCTACCTATGGAGTATTTTTAAATGCAGCAAACCGCACAATATACAAAGGACGGCTTAATGTTCCTTTTCGCAAAGGACCATGTTTAGTTGCAGTCCTATTAAATGGTCAACACATTGCGGGAAGCCCTGTTAAATTGATGTCTAATCCAGGATTTGCTTGTGCAGAGCTATCATATGCAGAAAAATTATTCAAGGAAAACACTTTTATGGTCGGTCAACGTAAACCTATTAAAATTGTTGGCATGGATTCTTCGAGGCTTAACTGTATTCATCAAGAAAATTGCTTCGAGATAGAGATTTACAGAAAGTACGAAGATGGAAATGAAAATGTAAATAAAAACGAATATGCCCCAATAAAATGTGAAATTGCATATCAAGGATCTGGAGTTTATGTTTCAAAAGCGATGGTAAAGTCAACTGGAAATTGGGAGGCAAAAATTTATTTTAAATCCAAGAAGACATTTAAATCTGATAGCGAAAGAACGGAAATACAAGGTTCCCCAATAGCTTTCACTACAATCCCCGCATCTATTTGTTCATCAAAGTGCATCGTAACTAAAATAAATTTATCTGCTCTATGGCAAAACGATTTGTCACGACTAACAGCATCAGTTTGGAAGCAAATAAAACAATACCGAATGCCAATGGCAGAAGACTATGTGCTAAGAATGGCCAATGAAAAGGCAGCTACAGTTATAGAAGCAGGAACGGAATTCGTATTTAACATACTTGCCCGAGACATGTACGGCAATATTACAGAGGGCCCAGAAACATTTAGTATTAAACTTATTTCATATGATAAACGAACAATTGTCAATGGTTTTGTTACGCAGGTTCCTGCGAATCCATCATTGTATGTTGGGAGATTTACTGCTCAAAGAGCAACGTTTTATAATGTCCATGTAACGCAAGGCCATGATCATATTCTTGGGAGCCCTATAAGTGTACTTGTAACGCCAAGTTATTCATCAAGTAAAACATCTTCTGTAATTAAAATAGGCAATAACGAGGAAGATGCAATGGAAATGATGTGCGGAGAAACAAATTCATTAAAAATGGTTGTTCGTGATAGATTTCGAAATAGAAAAGGAGAAGGGGAGCAATTGAAGTGCACAATGATCTGGCCATCTGCGACGTCATCTGAAAGCCACGAAGAAAAATGTCATGTTGAATACGTGGAAACAGGAGCGTACGTTTGCACGTATGGAAGTAAAAAGGCTGGTAATTACATATTAAATTTACTCCTGGATGGAGAGCATATAGTTGGAAGCCCTCTATATGGTAATATCGAAGCTAATGAAGCGGAAGCATCAATGTGTGAAATGATCACAATGAACAATGAGGAAAGTAATGAACAAATGGATGTCTTCGTGAATACAGACCAGCAGTTAAAGATGTACGTCAATACAACAACTTCTTGGACGCTGTTGGAAAAGGATCGGGATGGAAATAGGAGAGAAACTTGCTCGTTATCCTTTAATTGTAGTGTCAATGTCCTAGAGTGGGAAATTGACCCTTTTAAAAAAAGAGAACAAGATATAGCAAATGATAAACTTCGATTTCAAAGAAATCTTGAAAGCATACAAGATCGACAAAATAAGAAGAAAGCACGAAAACGAGAGATACAAGAGGCTAAAGATTTGATTCAAGCGAAAAGAAATGCCCATTTTGAAAAACACGTGGACAGGGAAATGGATCGGCAAAATCTTTCCGTTGCGAAAAGTGTAATCGAAGCTATAACAACTGCCGTAGAAGAAGGAACACAAGCTTACAAAGATACAACCGCTCCTGATAGTTGGCTATTCAAGTTGTATGATGCTTCATACAAGCACAAACCACCTGCAGTAAAATATTATCCAAAATTGAAACCAACACACAATTTTGGAATTGAAATTCCAGAGTACATTTCGGATGATGAAGACGAAACAGGCAATGTCAGCAAAACTGGGGAATACCAAGTACCTGAGCATTTGAAAACCGAAATTACAACTTCTTGCAATGGCATTATCAACCCAGCTGGAAATGGTGTTTTCCACGTGAAAATTCCTCTTGAAAGTCATATGAATGGCAAAGGAGAAGTGTCTATTGTAGATAGTAGTAGCAACACGCATATCAAAGGAAGTCCCTTCAAAGTACAAATTTTATCTTCCCAAATCAATGATGAAAATTTAACATCCTTATTGAAATGCATTTCCGTCGAACAACTACCAGCTTTTGATAGATTTACAGGCATTCCAATTATAGTGAAGATAAAAAATACAGCGAAACAGAAACAAAGGAATTTTTCAAATAGAAATATTCGAAGAATGATGTCGGCATCTATTTTGCCTTTGCCTAATGTATCGAAGCCTGATGAAGATGGAAAAGATAAGGTCCCTGGATTAGATTTGAAAAAGCTAAATCTATCATCATTTCCACCTCCTGATAGTAGTGGTATTCTTTCAAGACCTTCTTCTTTGGAACTTGAATACGACGATAGCGATGACAATGATGCTCAAATAAAATATTTTACAGCAAGAAATGGAAAATTTGAAATTTCAGTAAAATTAGAGAATATACACATTAAGGGAAGCCCATTTTCATTTACTGTTTTAGGCAGTAAAGCACATGCGAGACGATGTTTAATTAGTGGAGAAGGAAGCCGTAAGGCTGAAGTGACGAAAAAAGCATCATTTACTTTTTACGTTTGCGACGAATTTGGAAATCGTCGGATACGTGGAGGGGATAAAGTGACTGGCATGCTGCAACCGTTTTCAGAATCTTTGCTCCACTCTCAAGTAAATTCTGAAGAAAAAGGCACCGTTGCCATCGAAATAAAAGATAATAATGATGGTACGTATTCTTGCTCATATGAGCCTAAAGTAGCAGGATGGAATAGATTACTGTTGCAGTGCAATGAGAGCGACGTGTTTGTCTCGAATGAGACAAATATAAATAAAGTGTATGTAAAACCAGGTTCAATAGATTCAAAAAAATGTCGCGTTCGAATTGTAACAGCTGATACACAAGTAGCAAATGACCAACCATTAAGCGCGATTCAGTTATTAGACGATTCTGCATTAGCATCCCAAGCTGGTTCTGCTATGAGAGTTGTGATTGCATCTAGAGATAAATTTGGTAATGATCGCAGAGGAAAAGAGTTTTTAGATGATGCTAACCTCTTTCAAATACGAGTCCGTAGAGTTGATAATTTGCAAATGCAGGAGCCAACGATTCAATTAGTACCAATGTATGATAAAAATGGCATGGATACTGGGCAATATCATGGAGTTTTAATTTTAGAATCTGTCGGTAAATATGTAGTTGATGTAACTGTAGCTGAATATACGACGACAAGGCTTGGACGTTGGGGTATAGTACGCCCAGTCACTACAGACTCCATTTCCATTATCGTTAAACCCGGAGTATGCTATCCAGCAGCATCTACTTTGATGAGGCTTACTGAGACGGGTACCACTGAAGTTATGTACAACAAAGAGCTTGATACTTCTGAAGCATATGCTAGTGTTACGCGCAAAGACGTTCTAAAAGCTGGAATTTCTGGACAGACGCAGAATTTGAATAAAAAATTCTGGTTTGGACCATTTGCAAAAGCACGTTCAGCGGTTGACATTGCATATCATGGTATATATATGCGTTCTAGACAGCAATTGCAAGATCAAATTATTCATAACTTGGTTCTTAATGGAATTTCCACTCCGAAGCCAATGTTCCTATTAGTTGTAGGCGGCTTAGGTGCTGGAAAATTGCATACGTTAAGATCTTTAAATCGATATGGACGATTTCCGTTAAATGCTTTTGTATGGATCGATACGCAACAAATTATCCAGCAAATTCCAGAAACAAACGTTCTACTACAAGATGTTACGAAAAAAATGTTAGTCGTTAAAAAGACTGCAAAAGAAGCTGGATTTATAGCAGAAGTAGCAGTCCAAGAAGCAATGTCCTGTAAAAAATGTATAGCATTTTCTACATCTCTTGGATCTAGCGAATGGATTAAAGAATGGGTGACAGGACTTAGAGATAAATATGATAGTTACGCTTTTGTTACCATACATGTGACAGCACCTAAAGAAGATATCGTGTCGCGAGCCTTAGAAGTAAAAAGGTCCAAGGGCATACATATTAGCGATGAGGACGTCTTGCTCAGTGTCGAAAGGTCTAATGAAGAATTTAACAATCTTTGTACTATGAATACGTGGGAATACTATGCTGTCATAAACAATGCTAATTCCAAACTAGCAGAAGATGGTTATACAGTGATGAACATGCCAGAATTATCACAAGAAGGTGGAACACAAGCATTTAGTGTGCAAGTTGCACCATCCACAATAGGCGAAGATGATATGGAAGCCGCAGAATACGAACAACGTGCAACACTTGAACAACTGGCTGGAAAGAGAAACATTCGCGCCCCACTAGATTCCCCAAAACATGTCGTTGCCATGGAAGATCTTGATGACGCACGTACTTGGAAAACATTTTGTGGTCAATTTGACACTATATTTGATAGCGTCAAGTTTGTGCAAGATAGTTCTGCTGCTGCTAGATTGAAAGTGCAGGTTGCAAGAAACATTCATATGCCAAGGCTAATGATTACTGCAGGGGAGACTTCCTGTTTCGCCATTATTACGCGCGATGCATATGACAATTTAAGAATTGTTGGAGAAGAAAATATATCTATTTCTCTTCAAGGTAAGAATGTAAATGATAACATAATTTTCGATAAAACAGAAAATGAAAGTTCTGACAAGCAAGTTACTTCAAGCGTAAAACCATTACCTGGTGAAGGCCGATATATCTGTTCTTACAGCTCAGACCGGAGCGGAGAATATGTTTTAAACATTCTTTGTAACGAGCAACATATATGCGGAAGTCCATATAATATTAAAGTTTTACCAAGTCGAGTAGATTATGAAAATTGCATAGCTTATGGTCCGGCATTTAATTATACTTTGTTAACAAAAGAGGTAACAAACTTCACGATTATTGCACGTGATCAATATGGTAATCGAATCAGACGTGGAGGTGACATGTTCTCCGTAATTTGTGATTACGGAAATGATGATAAAACTGATGCAATAAATGGCGAAGTTTTGGATCGTGGTGATGGAAGACATGACGTAAAATTGAAAATCCCGACTGATTGCTCTGGAAAAATGTTTATTTCGGTACAGAATTCAACCAATACTTTATCAATCAAAAAAAGTCCATTCCCAGTCAGAGCAAAGCGCATATCAAAGCTGGAATTACAATCTTCATATTTTGATACGGTAAAATGTTCTACTACACCACCAGAAGCTGGCACGTTGCTGAGTATACCAGTGTACATACCAGTCTCTGAACTAACCGATAAAATAAGTTTAAGCATCGTTCCTTTTTCTACGGTACACGAAGAACAGAAAATGTTTTCAAATGATGATGTGACATATATTGTTGAGGAGAAAACAAAATATAATTATATAATAATGTTCCGTGTTATGCGTTTTGATCCAACTGTAAAATTGCAGGTTCGTGTTGCTTGTTATGGGAGTCAAATAAAAGCTGCAGATGGTATTGGACTTTTACCGACTCTTTCAGCAACCACTACAGATCCAAAGTATTGCATGCCACTACAGAATTTAGGACCATCTTTAAGCGGTTTGAAATACGCATTTGCTGGAGGGCAAGTGAATGCCTTTAGAATTCAAGTTCATGATCGTTTTGGAAACAAGAAAACCACAGGGGGTGACCAGTTCCGAGTGACAGTTATCAGTCCAATAAAAGAAACACTGAGTATATTCTACGTAGCAAATGGTGTGTATGAATGTAAATATACACTGCCATTTTTGCTAGGTTCGTTATCACATAGCAATCGATCGTATCCTCGGCATGTAAAAATTGCGATAGAATTTCTAGACAACGTCGCAATGGAAGAAATGCTTTCTTCGCAAAGAGACGTTGCATTTGATGCTGATGACGATAATGGGGAGGTATGGTCGCAAATTCGAGGAAGTCCCTTTGAAGTTCCCGTCTCCTTACCTTTGGCATATACTTTAAATGTGGTAGACTTAACAGAGAAAAAACCTGTCCAAAACGCTCGTTTTCGTATATGGAAAGGTCGAGGTGGAGAGGGGGAACATATTTTGGCTGGACGAGTAGGCATCGATGGTGGTATATTAATTGGCGATGCACGACAATGGAAAACTGGCTTGTATAGTGTTGAAATTGAATCAGCAAATTTCTTTACTTCACGGTTTAGTATGTTTGTTCCACCTCCAACTAAGACAAGTTTAAAATCATTAGACGATGAGTTAACTTTATTAGCGTCAAGAATGCCAAAAGATGATAAAGATGATGATGCTGTCGTAATGCAAGCACCAGAGTTTGTATATAATAGTAATAAAACAGAAATTCCAACCTTACGTGTCTTAAAACAAGGCGATATTGATTTAGATGATGAAGGATTAAAGGCGCAACATGTATGGTGGTTTGCGAAAAAGGGTAACGAAATTGCAGCTTTAATGAACGAGGACGGAACGTTAACAGAATTAACGTTGGAAATGTGCGAAGAGGCATTTGGAAAGAATCCAAAACAAGGAACTCGATTGCCAACTAATTATGGACAATATATTCGATTGCGTAATGAATATGATAAAGCGTACGAAGAAATAGAAACAGCCATGCAATCTATCAACCTAGAAGAGAGCGAAAATCGTCCAAATACTAGCATTGATTTTGCAAAAACTTTCATGAAACCTCTTAGCTTACCAGTGCTGAAGAAAGATCAAAATTATGTAACAACGTTTGTATTACAATGGTCCAGAAAGAGTAAGTTTCAACCAACCTGGAAAATTGAACAGGGAGACATAACACAAAGTAACAATAGTCAAAAAGATGGTGCATTTGCACGATCACGTCTTGTTGAAAGCGCCGAATCGAGAGGTACATGTGTCGACACCTTGTCTTTCAATAGTGCCACTGCTTCAATTAAAGCATTATCAGTAATATCAATAAATGGAGAGGAAGATGATGTCGACTCGAATGAATTTCGAACAAGTTTAGCAACAGTTCAAGTATACCAACAAGGTCAATTAGCAACAATATTATGCATTGCAAATGCAAAATGGGTAAACAATTCTGGTACACGTTGGAAAATTGTTCAATTTAACCCAGAAGGGGAAGCAGCTATAGTAGATACTGTTTTTGGAGATATGAAGAAAGAAGACGTAAATAAAGTAGAGGAAGAAGTGGAAGAGAGAGACGATCAATTAAATGGAAATTTTCAAAATGAGGATTATGTTGAAAATCCAACTGTCGCGACTGCAATTTCAGGAGAGAATAATAATACTGGAAAACAGGAAATAATAGAAGAAGAAGCCCTCGATGTTAGCGACGAAGACGAAGATTATGGCGATGATGATTATGAAGACGAAGAATACGAGGATGATGATTGGGATTAACAGGATTAATATGATATGAGAGATAAATATATTATTTTATTCTACAATATTTGATGGTTAAAATTTAAGATATATATATATATACGAGTATTACTTTAACACGAGAAGTGTAAAAATATTATAACTTAGATTTTAACCATCATAATATATACGAGTATAAATTACATGCATAGTGCGTACCTTCGTATCATGCTTCGTACTCGTATGATATATACATTTATAATGCAGAATATATATATGCATATCATACGAAGTATGATATTATTATATTATATATATATATATATTATATGATTAAGTTTTACACATACTCGTATAATTCATTTTTTAATTTACACTTCATAATTAATTCCTACTCTTCAATATAATAATATATATATGCATATATCACAGTTCTTTCTTTTAACGCCGTCTATGCTTTCTGTGTTTGTGTTTTTTTCTGGATGATCTACTACTACTTTCTTGGGGTTGCTGAGGACTACGAATAGAACCCATCATTTGCGATGGGTGTCCATGTCCCCCATGCAGCATTGGCGTTCCAAATTGTGGATGTGGATTATGGCCAAGTAGTGCTTCATGTTTTACTTTTTGCAACTCAGCCTTCAAAAGTTTTTGTTGATTTTTTAAATCTATCACTACGTTTTCATATTTTTTACATTGTAATTTATTTGCGCTAGCATTTGTTTCAGCTGCTTCTTTGTCCTTTCTATACCTATTAGCATCTTCTTCTACCTCCCTAATTGTGCGTTTTAGATTCGAAATCTCATCTCGTTTTGCTTCCAAATCATCATGCGTATTCTTCAATTTCTCTTGTAGCCGATGTACCTGCACCTCTAATTTTTCTTTTTCTTCCTCTGTGCTTCTATATTTTTGTCTAAATTCTTCTTTTTGTTTTTCCAAGTCTTTAATATCATCTTTAAAACGTCTCTTTGTGAAATTAATACCACGTTCATCATCTGCTCTTGTACGAAGTAACTCCTGCTTTTCATTTATTGCTTGATCTCGCTGCAAAAACGCTTCATGCCTTTCAGCATGAGCTTTTGATAATTGTCCTTGTATTCGTTCTAATTGTTCCTTACGACTCTCGAATTTTATTTCAGCAATTTCATGTTTTTCCTCTAAATTTTCATAATTTCTTTTAAGCGGTTCAAACTTTCCCATTCTAAATTCTTCAAACTCTGTCCTAACTTTTTTTAATAAACTTTCTACCACTTGCCTTCGCATTGATTCTGCTTTTGCAACTGTCCTTGCTCGGAAGATGCCCATTCGTAATAGGCGTAATTCTCTTATCCTAACTTTTACAAGTGCTATATTTGGATCTTCTGGAGCATGATGGTCAACTGTTTTGTCTTCCCCAGTATCTATATCAACTACATACAGTTCCTTCACACAATCTGAATTACCACGATTTTGAGCTAAATCCCTTGGTGTTTGATCATAAATATTTCGTCTATCACGAATAGCATGGCTATGCAAAAGGAGTTGGACTATATCTAAGTGCCCCTGTCTTGCAGCGCCATGTAGGGGCGTTTCTCCTTTTCCATCTTGGGCGTTCACATTTGCCTGATTGCGCAGTAAAAACGACACAGTTTTCATTTGTCCAGACTCCACAGCATAGTGCAAAGGGGTTTTGCCAAAATTTCCTGGAGCATTGACACAGCCACCTCTGGCGATTAAATTACGCAGTTCTAGAGTATCCCCATTATATGCAGCATCATATAAATCATTTGATTCAACCCCATAGTCTTTATTTACAATTTTTGTTGATATAGCTTCCGGTGGCTTTAAATAATCCTCTTGTAAATACCATTTTTGATTAATTTTCTCCTGGTCAACCTCTGGTTGATTCTGTTTATGAAATGGAATAATTTCGTTGGACATATTTTATGGAGGAGCTACCTCTATATATATACATACAGTTTGAACAGGTCTCGCTCCCATGTAGTTTAAACAGGCTTTAGTCGTATCAAAACTATACAAGTTTTCGATGTACGATATAACTTGATATCTGTGAAGATATTATCATTATGTTTATTATTTACTAACACTGTTATTTTTATTAATAATAATAATAATGTGTATACTGGTATAATACTACTAAGTTATTTAGTAGTAGTAGTGCTGCAATCCGCTATCCATCCAGCTATCCAGAAATTATTTTTTATAACTGCCTGTGCGCCTAAAGACTAGAAGATACATGTAATAAAAAAACTTGGTATTATATATTGTGACCTGTGGGCTCTATATTAATATAGCCTTTTTTGCTTCAATCATTATTTTTTAATAGCAATATACTACCTGGTATAATACCTGGTACTTGATATAATCTGGTAATTGGTAATGGCATAACGGACAACAACAAGTTGCTTTTATTGTATACTTATTGTAGTAATACTAGTATGAATAACATACACTGACTCATTATGTATAAATCGCAAATAGAAAATGAAAACAAACGACGTGTAAATAACAAAAATGTTACCAGCAAAAGCGTTGTCAATAGAGGAACAGATAAATAAAAAAGAATTCGATGGAAAAATTGGCTTTGAACAACTACAATCATTTCATGGATATACAAGTAATTTAACAACATTGTCAGATTACAAACATAAGCAGTATCAATATGTTAAAGCAATGAAACTTAAAGAAGAGCGGAGGAAAGAGCGCTTGAAGAAAGAAGTCGAAAAAGCGTGCAATCCAGATCAATTGGTAAAATTTGTCACAAATTTTCGTATTAAAGGCATACAAGATAACAAAATAGAAGCTTCTCGCAATCAAGCAAATACTCGAGGTAAGTTTCTTGTGGAACGAGATGATAAATATAGACCAGAGCAGCCTGACCGCTGGATGGCGAAGAGTAATTTTAATACAATATTCCATAGAACAAGTAATCTTGAAATGAACATAGCAAAAGCAAAATCACAAGGAAACATGATGGTTGGAACCAGAGAAGAAGACGCAATGCCATATACAGATTCAAGAAAATCATGGGTATTAAGAGTTCCAGATCAATGTAATAAATTTCAAAATTTCTTAGCTAGAGTTAGAGTAGCAACTGATCAGAAGGATGATCATGATAAATATAGTAATAAAGGTATTTATGAACATCGTGATTTGGCAAAAAATAAAATACCATTTATAGCAAAGTTTACGTTGCCAACAAAAGAGGTACCGATAAGTAGGAAAGTAATTCCATTATTGACTGCAACGGAAGCTAAAATTAGAAAGCAACCAAAATATCCGGAATATCCATTTGGTTGGTATAGTAATGATATGGAAGGACAAATGGAAAGATGGGAAGACGAAAGGCATGAACGTGGAAATATGAATTACAGTAGTAATAACAAAAGACATCAAAATTACCGCCAAAGTGGTATTAATTATGGTCCAAATACAGTTGGTGGAATGACTAATAATAGCAAAGTATTTGATGTAGCTAGAACAAATATGAATTCTCGAGCATCGATGACTAGCAATGTTTCACATATACATTTTTCAGACCTTGATTTATTCGATGGACGAAGCACGAATATGTCTACAAGAAATAGTTTTAGAACTGGTACTGTAGGAAAATCTAGAGGTTTAGGTTCTATTCAAACACCGGGCAAAAGTGTATAGGCTTTTCAACAATGTAGAAAGTATATATATAATATATCCATACAACATATTACGAGAGGGTTATATTTTAAAAATGTGGTATGTAATATATATATTGTCCATGATGTAAAAGAATTAAAAAACAAGAGAGATAAAAAATAGAGAAATGATGTATGCATATATATATGATATTTTGATAATGTACATC
>JACLAD010015505.1_pt1 | contig 13983 bp, 8 predicted proteins | sample 8027901 | NCBI WGS metagenome assembly JACLAD01 (sample SAMN15725071, study PRJNA655200) | protist metagenome | isolation source: fluorescence activated cell sorting (FACS) single amplified genomes of... | place: Spain: Blaines Bay Microbial Observatory, Mediterranean Sea | collected 2016-07-05
CGCTGCCTTGGTCGATGATCCAAACTTCGCAAGCACGGTGACCAATGGGCTGGCCGGCAAACTGGCCGCAAGTTCCAACCTCGCAGACCTGCCCAATAAGGGCACCGCGCGGTCCAATCTGGGGCTCGGCTCGCTTGCAATGCAAGCGGCAAACGCAGTGGCCATCACCGGCGGGAGCATTACCGGCATCGCGCTTGATGGCGGCACGTTCTGATCAGCTTTGATCCTTCCCTCACATGAGGCTGAACCGCAGGAGGCCCCATGGCCAGCACAATCCGTATGAAACGATCCGCCATTGCCACAAAGGTGCCAACCCCGGCCCAGCTGGATCTGGGGGAGTTGGCGGTCAATACACGCGACGGCAAGCTGTTCCTGAAACGCGCCGACGGCAGTGAGGAAATCATTGAGGTGGGTGCCCGTTGGGGCGCGTTTACCGCCCATGCCGCCGGATCAAGCCTGACCTTCCGCTATAATGGTACCGACGTAATGACGCTCGATGGTTCTGGAAATTTGACCGTTCTGGGCGATGTCACCGCCTTTGGGAGCCCGTGACCCATGGCGCTACCATCGACAGGACCGCTCTCATTGAGCCAGGCGAACACCGAGCTTGGCCGTGCCGCTGGCGCCACGATCTCGCTTGGGGACGCGGGAGTGCGCGGGCTGGCGGGCGTGGTTAATGGTGCTATCGGGCTCGGCAACTTGCGCGGTAAATCTGCCCAGTTCACCCACACGATCACCAGCCATCAGCAAGAGTTAAACCTGCACACCTACCTGCAAGCGCAGGGCTGGGATGGCACGAGTAAGGTCGAGATGACGGTGGCTGCGGGCATCTACATCTGGTCGGATAATATCACGATCCCGGCGCTCGACATGGGCGGGGCCTTCCCCGGCGGGCTGACGCTGGTCAATCGTGGCTTCATCATGGGCAAAGGTGGCGACGGTGGCTACCAGCTGACGGATCGTACGAGCTACGTCGCGCCAACCTCAGGCGGACCAGCGATTGGACTGACTGGCCCGATCACGATTGATAATGCGACAGGATATATTGGCGGCGGGGGTGGTGGTGGTGCCGCGGCAACCGGCAACCCCATCGCGATCGTGAGCACTGCTGTGCACAGCCCCGGTGGCGGCGGTGCTGGTGGGGGCCGCGGCGGAGCCATGCCTTACGGGAATACATCAAGCCTTGTGCTGGGCGATTTTGGCCTCGGCGGTGCAATCGGTCAGCTGGGATCAGTGGCCATGAACTCGAACAACTGGGCCGGCGCAACCGTTCCGAGCCATGGCGGCGCCGGCGGCGCGGGCGGTGCCGGAGCCGTCGAGGGCGGCGGCCTTTAGGAGGGTAAGACATGGGTGGAGGAAGCGGCAATTCTGGACCGTTCAAGATTGGCGGCATATCGGGTCAGGGAGGCGGACGTATTCTGCCTGGGACGGGCGGCGGTGTCGGGGAACTCATCCTGAGCGCGACCCGGTTTGATGCAACGGCCAACGTGGCACCTGGCCAACCGGACTATCGACCATCCCCACCTTATGGGGCCACGTTCGATACGGTGTTTGCAGCGCCTGGTGGCGGACCGGCGCAACCCGGCAAAGGCGATGCGTTTGCAGTGTATGTCTCCGTGAATGCCAATGATGGCACGACAGCACCAATTACGCCGACGGCTGGCGGCGGGGGTGGATGGGGCGCCGCAGGTGGCTCTGGAACGCAGTCCCTGGCGGACTTCACCGTTCAAAAAGGTGGCAATCTCGGAGCCGCCGGTGGCAAAGCCATCAAAACAAACGGGCATGCGGTGATCTGGCTTGGCGGGTCAAATCGGGCATATGGAGCAGTCGGATGAAAACTTCCTTACAGTTTTTTATAGATATGGGCGTCTGTGATGGTGCCTATGCCGTGCTTGAACGCGTGTTTGGGCAGGCTGAGGTGACCGAGTTTGACTATGCCCAGGGGTACGAAGTCATGCTGGGCATGATGGACCAGCTGGAGGTCGACGCCGCCCAAACCGGTGAACCCGGCCATGACACAGCCCAGGGCTGGCTGCAGTGGTGTTATGATCTGCGCAACCGGCCCGAGGCCATCATGTATTTCGGTGATCATATCGAAGAGAACCTATTCCGCACGGCGGACGGGCAGCTGCACGAGACTCTCGACGCTGCGCGCGATCATGATCGGCGTCGTTACGCTGAATTGCGCCGCGATCATGCCGCGGCGCGCGTGATCAACGGGGTGCGGTTTGGCGAGGGCGGTGCTGAAACTTGGGAGGTGGTGGATCCAGCGCATGATGATCTGGCGGGCTTTGACGCCTTCATCTGGCATGACAGCACGACAGGGTTGAACAACCGGACTGACAGCGCGGCGGAGGCTGCCAGTTTTGACGCTCAGCAGGCGAAGGTTCTGGATGCGATTGATGCCGCAGAGCAAGCAGCGCGGTTTGAGCGCAGGATCAGCGATGAAAGTGGGGCGTTTGCGGTGTGGGTCGAGGCCGAGAATGGCAGTTCAATGCCGGATGCTGGAGGCGGCGGCTCGCCGTCCTCGCAATCGCGACGAGCTTGTTGACCGGTTGCGCGACGGCAGGTTTTGAAGCTGGCGGCCTGGCAGCGTGTCCGCCAGTCGTGGAATACAGCAGGGAGTTTCAGGCGAGGGCGGCCGAGGAATTGGAGCTGTTGCCAAACGGCTCGGCCGTGGTCGAGATGATGGGTGACTAGGCAGTGCTACGGTAGCAGGTGCGCTTATGTCAAAGTTGAAGCACATCCTGCTTGTTCGCTACAGTTTACGGATAACCTTGGTTCCAATCAGTGCCTCAAGGTGAGCGCGAAGGTCCTGAGGAATCTTCCCTCCATCTATAACGACGCCTGCTTCCATGTTTTTTTCCAGCGCGTGTCCCGTCAAGTTTGCACTGGTCAGAAAAGCAATTTCCCCATCGGCGACAGCAACCTTTGCGTGGACTTTGCCATCTGCGAAGGGTGCTGCTCTATCAGTCCAAGCAAAAAGAGCTGCGACAGGAACGTGCTTTCGCATGGTGGCAACTGGATCTACCGAGAGACTGCCACCATGAGAGACTGAGCTCTCCAACAGCACTTTGACATTCACGCCGCGCGAGATTGCTGCATTCAGTGCATCGACCACAGTTGGAAAATCAAATGCAACGAAACTTACGAGGAATATGTCGGTCTTCGCTCGATTTATGAGATCCAGTAACACTTGTTCTGTTCGGCGTGTCGGGACGAACGGGGTTTGAGGTCCGGTCCAAACAAGTTCGACGTTGCCTTCTCGAAGTGTATGACGACGCAAGTGGGCGGCACCAATTAGCAAACCCGACAGGTGCTCTCCAGAAATCGCAGATGTCTTCCAGTTCGACACGAGATCATCCAATGCCGCGCGTGCAGCAGGAGTGCTTACAAGCTGGTGAAGAGTCCGCCCAGCAACCTCAGGGGTTGAAACACGGATCCGGTCAGCAATTGACTTCACTCGAGAGGGAGGAAGCAGAGAGACAACTTCTGTCACGGCAAGCAGGACCGATTCCATCAGATCGTCTCAAAGAAAGCTGCATCAGGGTTTTCGAGCGTCGGCACGACGAGCGAGCGATCAAGGTGGCGATTGCCCCTTTCACAAGAAGTCTCCGAGACGAACGAGCAGGCATGACACGCGGCACCGTGCAGAGATTGATCTTTGCTGGGGTCATGCTCCGAACATAACGGATCCGACGCACAAACATGTGCGCGTTCAAGTGCCTGGCGCAGTAGTCGACCAAGGTTTTCAGGTTTTCCAAGCTCCACAAGGCCTCCTAGGGTGCCATCAGAGTCGGCGGCAGCCGTGTAAATGAGAAATCCGGCTTGGTCGTTTCCATCTTCAACATCTGCGTAAATTCGTTCGCGAATACTCGCGGCATTATATCCGCACTCCAGGGCAAGCTCGCGGATCAACATGTGCGCGAGTGTATGAAGCATAACATATCGGATGCCAGGATAGCCTTCTTCGGGGTCAAGGTTTCGCTTGTGCCGCCACCCGCGGTGCCCTTGACGAAGTCGCTCATCTGCCGCCTTGACAGCCGCTTTGTCTGCCCAGGTCTGCAGGATCGCGGAGTCAAAGCGAATGAATATTCCTTCACCATGTACTTGGGTGGCTGGCACCCAACTGGGTGCACTTCGACCAAGGGGTGCGCGTGGCGCGGCCTCTTCGCCGGCACCTTCCTCCGGTGATTCCACTCTCGTAAACCCCAATAGTGCGTTCACCTCGCGAAGGCGTTCTAAGAGCAGCACCCCCGAGATGGCTGAGCTGAAACCTTTGGGAACCCCGACTTTCTTGCTCATAAAGTGGGGGTAATCAGTAGGAGGGTTGGCAGCTGTCAGCGCATCCCATTCAGGACCCTTTAGATCGCTTTGCTCGACCGTGGAGCCGCCCGCGCGATGGTTTTCTACCGCCGCCCAGATTCGCTCGTTGGTGAACTGTTCAATCCCTGGAAGCTGTGCAGTCTTCTTCAAGGTCTTAACCACCAAGCCAACCTCGGCTTCCGAGCTAATGTCTTCAAAGAAAGTCCAGCCATCGGCGATGATCTGTGATAGCGGATCGCCAGATTGAGGGATCGCCAAGGCCGACAGAGTGACTGGAAACCAACTATTGGTCGCTCCCAACAGGATTGCTCGCGGAGCTTCTTGGCAATCGTCTTCGAAACGGTCGACGTGCGGGTGACGTCCACGACACGCAGGTAAGTTGTCACGCCCTGCCTGGCCGAATGCCTGCGCCATGTTTTTCGACGCACCACAGCCGTCACATTTCACCCAGAGGTTTTCAGTCTGCAAGGAGGCTCCACTTTCAAAGAACCTTAGAGTTGCCCGACACGAACTAGGACCGCCATGCACGAACCAGTCCCAAGCGAAATCATCCAAATGACCTGCGCGGCAGGCCATTAGGAAACGAGCCGGAACGGCATCCGCATCGCGCGCTCTCTGATCGTTTTTTGAACCTCTGCAACCCTCGTGAACGAAGCGCGTCAGCTCTGGCCGGTATCTATTTTCCCGCAGCTTGAACAAGCCTGCGTCGTACGGGGATAGCAATCCGCATTTCACGCAGCGAAGCCACCTAGGAAAAGGCTTGACCGGGACGCCGATGAGTGCGGCGGCCGAGAACGGGTCCACAGCATCGCCTTCTCCAACTGGTGGCATTCGCAGTGCTTCGACTTGTGGCCCAAGCACGCTTCTTACATTTGCCAGGAGGCGTGCTTCTTGGATGGGCTGACATCTGTCTTTTTCCCAGCGATCAATACCCATTGTGACGACCGATAAGTTTGGCAGGTCGATGAGTGCGCCAGGACCATAGGTCCAGAGAAGCTGGCTGGGGCGGATTTCTCCAACAGGTGTCCTGCTCATTCTGAATCCTCCTCGTCCGTCGTAATTCGCGGTCGCCAAGTTGGATCACTGTTCGAACGATCGTCCTCCATTATGAGCCTTACACCGGGTTCAACTTCACGCATGGACATCGGGACGGTCCAATCGGTCCATGGCTTTATCCCTGGCTTTGCAAGGAGCGGGTAGGATGTTGGACCGGCACCATGTTTTTGGTAGACTAGTGTTCTACCTCCGACGCCTGCCTCATTGGCCCAATCGTCGGCTCGGCTTTTCATTTCGTCTTCGGTCAAGCCCTTCTTCGCAGAGTCTTCGGTCACTTCCCACGTTCGTGTGCTGATTGCTCCGATCGTTTCCAGCATCTCATTGCGACTAGGGCTCGTCATCGCGCCGGCACCGTCATTTGCAGAAAATGGATCGTAAGTATGGCGCATGATTGAAAGCATTGCGCCGGTGAGTCCTCGGTCCAACGCGCGCGGCGAGAATGGTGTAACAGACTGGGCCTCAACATGCTGATAGAACGTCGCGTGGTAGTTTTCGTAGGTTTCGTAGTGCGAAAGGTCGCGAGGACGCGCCCAGGTCAGAACGGTGGCAACGAGGCCCGGTGACGCTCGGCCTACACGGCTGGTTGCCTGGATGTATTCCGCCGTACCTTTGGGTTGACCGTTGACTACCATTACCCCGAGACGGTTCACGTCGACGCCAACGGAAAGCATGTTTGTAGCCAAAACCGCGTCGATTGGCTTCGCGTCGCCAGGTGTTCTATCGGACAGCCATTTGCCCTGAACCGGATCAAAGGTGCCCTCAAATGGAACTTCCAATTGATCAAGGTATCTAGGGATGTCTTGACTGGAGACTCGCGATGTCAACTCGCTGATTTCCTCGACGCGCCGCTGGGAAAGTCCCGGGCGATCCACCAAGCTCATGTTGACTCGGAAGGAACGTGTCTGAACATCGTCCTCTGCCAATCGCTTCATTCCACCAAGCTCACGCAGCGAATTGAAATAGCCAACCAACGTCATATAGGGGTCGGCCACCGGTCCGAACCGATCGAACAGTGCCTGTGCTGCAGTCAGGAAGGCCGTATAGGTCCTGATAAGTACCGCTGGCCGCGAACTGCCTGGTGCGCAGAGCCCTATGTAGCGCCGCCCTGGCTTCTCGTGGATTGGCCTCTGAACCGAGAAGAAATTGTCTTCAACATCAAGCCCAGATGGCGGAAAAACTGAAGTCCTACGCATGAACACGTTGCGTACTTGATCATCAGCGCGCCGCACCGTCGCAGTGGATGCGACAATCTTTGGACGCACCGTTTTCTCCCCAAGCTTCCAACTGCTTAGTTCATCCACGGCCGTTTCATAAAGGCCGACCATCGTGCCGAGCGGACCGCTGATCAGGTGAAACTCATCTTGGATGATAAGATCCGGTGGGCGTATGGCTCGGATCGGCTTCACTTTGGCGGCGGGATACGCTCCAGCAGCTCGGTGTCCGGTGCCACAATCGTGGCTTGGCCACAGTAAGCCATGGCGCGTACATTCTTGTTCAACTCTACCGAAAAGAGCGCGAACTTCTGGCCGCCATGCCATCATCGCGAATTTGTCCACCGTAGCGATCATCATCGTAGGTGGCCGATGATAAATTTCCTCGTCGACCACTTTCACAGGCAAGCCCGGATGGGGCTGACTGCTCGATTTCGCTTTTGAAAAGTCGCAACTGCCGAGCTTGTCGCCACAATGGATCAGCGTTCTACCACCAATCTTGTCCACCTCGATGTCGCGGCCGCCAGAAATTTCGGAGCCACACCAAGGGCAACTCGTCAACTGTGCAGGTGATGCGATGCCGGACTTGTTACGGTCGTTGTTGCGAATTGCACCGATCGCCTGGTGGGACGCGTCGGTAGTCCCAGGGGTGACACGATTGCCAACCCACAAGCCAAGCGTGAACGGTTCCTTGCCCCAAATCGTATCGTCTGAGCGTCGGATAACCTCCATCGCACATAGAAGCGTGGTTGCCCTCTGGAACTGCTGCAGCGTCAGGAGCCTCAACGTATAGCGCATAATGACGGCCAGGCCTCGCGAAGCGTCGAGACCTCCCAAGTCATTCTTCAAACGTCGCATGGCCATCGCAAAGGCTGCTACACCCAGATAAGCTTCTGTCTTGCCACCACCAGTCGGGAACCAAAGGAGGTCGGCAAAAGCTTCGACTGGCTTGGTCCTATCTGCATGTGTTGGATCTGCCAGGGACGGGATCGACAGCAGCAGGAATGCTAGCTGAAAGGGTCGCCATGATCTGTTCTTGGGGACGTCCAGTGAAGCAACGTCGACCGCCTCGTTCCGTCTGCGCTTGAGGGCATAGATGCTTCTTACGCGCTGCATGGCCATGGATCGGTTTGCAAAACGGAACGCGTTCAACGCATTCGCGTCCTTGAACAGGGTCTCCATGCCCTCCCGCAGACGGACCTGTATGTCTTCACAACGAGCTATAACGTCCTTGCCGGGATCATCGAAACCCACGATTTCGCTACCCAGTCTCGCTTTCTGTTCATTGATCCACACGGCATAGTCGTCGATTAGGCAACCGAGGGCGTCGCGCAACGCATCAGGTTCCATCTCTGCCAGCCTCGACATGTCGAGCCAGCCTTCGTCGATCATGCGCCGCATGGCTGGGCGGTCACGCCGGTCGAGACCCGGTGTCTCGGTAACTGCGACTTCGTAGCTCGGGATGATCTGTGTTGCTACTCGTAGGGCCGTCGTAGGGTCATTTGGCGTTACATCGACGTGAACCGATACGCCATGTCCCACCGCGAACTCCAGTCGGTTGCGATAGATGAGAGCAAGCCGGTCGCGTTCCTCATCGTCGACTACGACCTCGTTGGATGGACGACGCCTGAACACCGATTTGTCGGAGGCATCTTCAATGGCTTCTACAGTGATTTCAGGCTGAAACAGCCAGGCGCGGTCTTTGTTGTCGCTCGGCTCGATTTGGCCATTCACAAGAAAGACGGTTACGAGGCGTTCGCCTTTTTGGTTCGTTCGAACCGTACCTTGCAGTCTTACGTCTGGCTGGTCGGGATCAGGAACCGATGGCTTGATCTGACCATCCACCAAAGGCAGCTGAACAGGTCCGCCACATGGGAAGCGCTTCCATACTCTGACCTTGACCTCCTCTTCGCGACCGGTTTGACGATTGCGTCGAGTTTTGACGATGTCATGTTCATCATTGGGAACGCGATCATAGCGGCCCCATCGAGCATCTACATTCAGTGTTTCCACGCCGGGCGCGACGCAAAATGTCAGACCCATGCTGGAGGGCACGAGCGACTGATTGTTGGTCGTGTCGATTTCGTCGAGCGTATCGTCTTCTGGCACCACCCGCCCAGTCGCGCTAGCGAATTCGGCGCCGGGTTCGTGCAGAGACGCCGTGCGTTCGTCCTCGAGGTCTCCAGCCTCATCCGCAGCAGATGCTGGTTCGACTTGTGCAGTCTGGTCTTCGTCAGGCCGTCGCGGGGCAAGTTTTCCAACCAGATAGCGATCGCGCACGCTCATATCCTTGATAAGTTCGTCAGGGCCTTCGGCTGGACCGAGCAGATCGTCACGGACCGACAGTTCGAGGAGATCGCGGACATAGGTTACATCATTGCTCAGCAACACCGCATCGGGGTTCGCAACGCCGAGCAGTGGAAGTGCGCGCAGAAAATCGTCCCAAGGCAGACGCATCACTGGCGCGGTCGGTACAGTCAGACCTGGTTTAGAAAGCGGTACCCCCGGATCAATGATCTGGAACTGATCGAAATAGATCGTTCTGCCCTTGATGTCCGAGCGGATGCGAAGGATCCGACCGACTGCCGCTATGTGGTCATTATCATCCAGGACGAGCGACCAGTCGCTCGGCGCAGTGGTGCTTTGATTAGTCGGGCTGACATCGACTCGGATCGAGTAGGGGCTGGTCGTAGGTGCTCCGCGAACAATCCAAGCGGCTTGCTGCTGTTCAATGGTTTCAGTCAACTCGGTCATTTTCAATTACCTTTCGCTGGGCCGCGATAGCTCAACTAAATTCGAAGGCCGCCGCGGCCTTCAACTCCAGCTCTGCAGTGAATTTTTCGATTGCTTCTAAATTCTGACCCTCAATTGCTTGCCGCACCAGTTCAGCCAACTCTATGCTCAGGTCAGGATCAATAGGCCAAGGAAGCAGTATTTGCTCAAGAAAGTTCTTCTTTACTTGAGCAAATACTCTACCTGTTTGAGCGGTAGTGCTTTGGTATATTTTGGTGGTTTTGGAATGATTGAGAAGAGCTAAAAGTGTAAATGGACACACACCCTCTTTTGGAACAATGCATAGTAAGGACTTTTGGTGGTAATAACGGCCGAAGTCCAAGGTCGCGATTATGCTATCCCCTGTTTGCCTGACGAGTATTTTTGGTGAAATACGGTAAACTTTCTCATTGACTTTTAGTCTGCTTTTTTTATCGATATTTCTGTGCGCCGTTTGAATTTCACTCCAGTTGTGGCGTAGCCAAATTCCATCGAAGTTGAGCCGATACTTTCCAATATTTTTGCCTCGCAAAACTGGATTATCACGCTCATCTTCAGGATCGGACGAATTGTAGAATACATCCTTGCCTAACTTTGCGCGTGAGTAATCAATTCCGCTATCATAGACAGTGGCTAGAGTTGTGAGTTCAACAAAATCGCCACCTGTAAGTGAAGAGCTGGAACGACGGCGAACCAGAACGTGGTTCTGTTTTGCCAGCAGACTTTTGACAGTTTCATGCGGATAATCGATCTCGGCTTCATCATAGTCTGGACTTTCGATCTCCAAAAATCTTTCTATCCGAACCGCTTGATCTGGGTCAGGGTCAGACCGCCTTACAACCCCAAAGCAGCACGCTTGTGTAACTCCCGAAAACATTCCGTCGCCACAGTCAAAAATCACCATAAGCGTCCGTGTCAGTAGAAGGTATCGAGTGTCTCTGCATCCGATGTTTTCAAGCAGGCTTGATGGAACAAGGAAGCCAAACATGCCCTCATTGGTACCAGATATTTGATCCATTCTTTCGATGAAATATTTGAAATAGTTGATCAGCTTAAAAGAGGAATTCTTGAATTGTGATTTTAAATATTTGTCGTCCACTTCATTAGATACGCTGCCCCATGGAGGGTTACCCAAGACCGCGTCATATCCAGGATGTTCTCCCACAAAGACTTCGGGAAACTCAAGAGGCCAGTGGAAAGGCGTTCGAACTACTCCGCCATTCCCAGTTGACAGTTCTCTGATTGTGCTGGCCTTGACACTGTTTATGCAGGTTTTATCGCCATGCAGAACCGAGTCTGCTTGACTTGCCAGGGAATTCAAGCTTGCTGCGGAAACTTTTGACCCAGTCGATGAAACATAGATGCCTGCAAGCGCATCAGCAATTAAGTCCAAATGGCCAAGTGCAGCCCTTGATTGTTGATTGAGCGCCGCCATCGCGTCCACGTCCTTAATATCCCGAATGGGAATGGACCTGAGACGCATACGAATTCCTACTGCTTCGTCTACGGCTGCCTGAATACTGCGCCCGAATAGCCGTAGCTGACCTGCACCTTTTGGTGCCATATCAAGTTCGATGAGCTGCCGGATATCATGTACTCCGAGAAGGCTGTCACCACTGCGAAGGTTATGGTCGAGGAAACCAAAGGGTCGTCCCTTCGACATGGTGGTCAGCCATAGTGAGAGCTTCGCCAATTCGACGGCGAGTGGATTCTTGTCCACACCATAAAGGCACCGTTCTGCCACGAGTCGGCGCGCGACGATGGCGCGCTCCTCGGTATCTGGCGAAAGTGGATCGATATTCTCGGAACCATCATGCCCGATGATTCGGCCCTCATCGTCTATCCTCTTGCCGCTCGCCTCGGTAATCGACCATGCCTCGACCAGACGGTCCGAGAGCCACCGGCAGGCCTGAACCAGGAAAGCACCAGACCCCATCGCAGGATCGCAGATCTTGAGATCCAGCAGGTCCTCGGCGCTCTTCAGCTCCCATTCCTGGGGCGCCTTGCCTTCGGCCGGTCCGCGATAGGCGACCGGCGTCAGCGTCTCCTCTACGATCTTCTCCGTCAGGCTCTTCGGCGTGTAATGCGTTCCGCTCTCGCTTCGATCCGAACCAAGCACAACCACGAACGCACCCTTATTATGCACGAGGGGGTAACCCCACGGGTCAGTTCGCAAGAGGTTAGCTAAGGGCAGTATTCTGTCACTAAGGGCTACATCTCCGCGGCAGACGGTGACAAGGCGAGCGGCCAACCGATCATCGACTTGCCGTTCGAGCGCATTGCGAATTGCGGACTCCGAACGTTCGCTCCGTTCTTTGAGAAGTTCAACGACCCTCGTGGTGCCGTCGAGCCGCGCGGATTCCATCTCTCCAAGCGAGATCCGAGGGCTCTTTGCTTTCGAACCACCGTCGAGCTCCAGTGTTACGTCGTCGACCCGCTTAACGGTGCGTTCGAGCAGGCCTTCATAGACGTGCCCAATCTGTTCCACATCCAGCGCACGGTAGGACAGCGCACGACCTTGGAAGGTTTGAATGGCCTCCAGCAGAAGCAAAACGGTCCGGTCGTCGATCGGAAGCGGTTCTGCCGGATCAGTCCGCCAGAAGGTACCTTTCTTGCGGCCTTCGAGGAACGGATAACGGTCTGGATCGAACAGCGAACCTCCGAGTGCTGGGAGCCGGAGTGTGGGGTGTTCGATGCCGCCAAATACGCCGCGGAATAACCCGAGCAGGCGTGACCACGCAGAGCGGCGGCGCTCGAGGATCTCCTCGGAGTCCGACCGCAGCTGCATGCGCAGGCTGGAAATGGCGTAGAACGAATCGTAGCGAGGATCGCCGAGCAATAGCAGTCCGCGTTCTTCAGCAGCCAATAAGAAGACCAACCGCATCATGACAGTCAGGCTGGCCTCATAGAGCTCGCGCGGATCGACATCGCGGAGAAGCTCTTGATTGCGGTCTTGATTGGCACGGTCCAGCGACTGCACAAGAACCTCGACCGCCCGACGCACCTGCTCGCCCAGAGCTTCGGTGACGTCGTCCTGATGCTTCAGAGATCTTTCGTATAGTGCGGTCAGTCTGCCATCTTCAGGTCCGAAGAAACGACGCACTCCTAATAAACTGACGAATGCGCGCAACGTATCAGGTTCTTGCCCCCAAAGTCGCGCGTACCAGCTTGCAAAGCCTGCGACAGCGCCAACCGGAGCGTGAACTAGCATCCAGCGCTCCCCATTGGTGACCAAGCCGATAGGACACCCTGTCGCCCGGAGCAGTGAGACCATCCGGTCTGCCGGCGTAATGGCTAGGCCGTCAAAACGATGGGTCGCTTCGAGGTTGGTATCTGGTGCGTAGACGTGAATGAGGAGCAAGGGTTCGTCGGCATTCGTCGGATTGACGACTGCCAGATCTGGCGTAATCGTTGTCCCATGTTCCGGCATCATCATGGTCAAGCGCGCAGGGAGGTTAACGCCACTGCATAGAACAGCGTCGTCTATCTCGAGAGCGGTTGAAAGAACTTCTTTCACCCAAGCGGCGTGGAGCTCTGTCAAATCGACATCCTGGATGTCTACCGCTTCCCGCCATTCTTCGTATGTCCTGCGGAGGCGCTGTGGGTGGCCAGAACTTAGAGCTTCAAGCCCTTGGGGAAATATGTCTTTGAGTACGGGAACAGCCAAGAAGGGCCCCGATACTTCGACGAGGTTGAGCCACTCGTGATCGTTACTCATTTGGGTTCCTCCGAGGAGAGCTTGCTCGGCACCAGGAGCACGACGGCGACGGGGAAGGTGTGCTCAATGGTATTTGAATACCGGTCCTCGACAGCCTGTACTTCTTGCTGCCGTTCCTTTGGCAGTCGAGCCAAACGCGCTTCCAATGCAGCAAGGTCACGCTTTAGCTGAGTGCGTTCGTCTTCGGTGAAAAGAGATAGTTGGATCGGCTGCTCCTCGGCTTTGATTTCGGATTCCAGAGCCTTCTCCAAATCATCCAAAACCTGCTGGATATCTTCGGCTTCCTTTTTCTTGCGGCTTTCGATCGTGTTTCCGAGAAAACGCAGCCTGTCTTTCGATCGCGCTTCAACGGTTGCAAGAATAGAGTCGCGCTGTTTGTCAAAACGGGTGCGCAGAGCTTCGACCGTTGCGCTGGACACTGCAGCAGGCTGCGAGGTGTCGAGCCAGCGCCTAATCTCCGTAACTCGGTCTTCTCTGCGGAAACCTGCCTCACGCAGGTATCCGCCCGCTTCAGTGAGTTCTTCGTGCAGGCGGTGGTGGTTTCCACCTGTCACGATCAGCCGGGACAAAACGACAACAGCCGGCACATCCAACTGCTCATCAGGAAGAGAGCGAACCGTGATGCGATGGAGTTTTTTGACATCATCGCTTGCCCAGATTTCTGCCCGAAGTAGGCGCAGGCTCATCTGGACCAGTCTGTGGTTAAGGTGAACCAGAACGACGTCATCGCGGCCTTTGGCAACATCATGGTCGAACGTTATGGGGCGGACCTTCTGGGTATAAGGGTGCTGGAGACCTTCAAGGCATCGTGACCACGAACCCGAAAGGGAGGGCATGCGGAAAACTGTTCCGTCCGGCGCATCATGCAGGCTGATAGGCTCTAGGTCGGGTTTGTCCGCA
>JACLAD010002465.1_pt1 | contig 13970 bp, 7 predicted proteins | sample 8027901 | NCBI WGS metagenome assembly JACLAD01 (sample SAMN15725071, study PRJNA655200) | protist metagenome | isolation source: fluorescence activated cell sorting (FACS) single amplified genomes of... | place: Spain: Blaines Bay Microbial Observatory, Mediterranean Sea | collected 2016-07-05
TCGCCAGGGCGGCGATTGGGTCGAAATCGGATGAAATGGGCGCTGATAACGGGCTGGGTAACCCTTTCCTGATTCCGGCGCAGCTTCTTGCAACGAACCCCATGGCCGGAGCCATCAGCTCCATGCACCTGAACACGCTCTTTGCAGGATCCAGACAGATTGTGGCAACTTTTGGTATGGTTGCCTTTCAATGTGAATTTCTACAGGCCACATTTCCATATCAACGCCATAAACTGGAGACTACATATTCAATGCCCCACAGATTTTATAATATCTGGCTTATATACTTTTACGGGCAAGCTATTAATTTCCGAACGATATTATAACTAATTAGGAAAGATATTGCATGTGTGCATTTCTCGCAATAACGTCGTAGAGGCGATTTCCGCGCTTGGCTGGGTCGCCTCTCGAAACCAAATCACCATCCTCGACAATTTGGCAGACAAACAAGACATCACCGACGTCACAACAAAAATACTTGTGCCAACCCCGACGGGGCCAGGCTTCATGATAGTATCTAGTGACGTCAATCCGGGCTTAGTTCAACGCGGCGTCGACAACATCAGATTGGTTAAGGCCCGGGTCGGGGTCCATTGCGCGTCTGCCATCCTGTCACCAATACTTTGCGGTAAAATCGACGGTCGCAGTTTCGCAATTTGGGAAAGACATCGTCCACTTCTCAGCGGAAAGGGAAGCAAGAGGTTCAACCGCTACTTTTACGGACCCCGGATCATAGACTGGGCCTATCTTCTATGCGCTCACAGCTTGAAACCGGCCGCAAACGTGCCGAAGCAGTTCGTCGTTCCGCTACAGGCAGTCCGCGACGAAGCCGCTTTTCCTAAAGACATGCGGCAACAGGCGGAACGCGCCCTGGACCGACTTGATGAATGGCGTCCCTTGCAGTGCATCCAGCACGGGGACTTTTGGGAAGGAAACGTGCTAAGATCTCGTCAGGATGGCGGGTTGTTCGTTATCGACTGGGCTGGCGCGAGAGAGAACGGCTATCCTGTGGTTGATATCTTGCAAATGCTGATGTCGATAGGATGCAGCCGCCGGGCGAAAGACCGCCAGATAGAAAGACTGTGCGGCACGCTTGCATGCTCGCGTGACGACCTGACCAGTTACACACTGGCCGCTCTAGGTTATCTCGGCGCAAACCTTGAATACTTTCCCGTCGAAAAATATTATCAGATAAGCGTTTCGGTCTTCCGGTACATTTCCCAGAAGTAGGACGTAATTGGGCGTTGATGCTTGCAGTTACCCACAAGTCTGCCGCCAATTGATTCACCCTTCCGGGCTTGGCCTTGCCAAGGGGCAAGCGATCATGATTACTCATGTGGCACCTAATAATTGAGGTGTGGACATGGGGCAGAGTTGGGTGGAAGCAGAAACTGCTGGATGCGATCTGGGAGATGACCGGCTGAACCGGCGTCTTGGAGCAATGCTGGAGGCTCTCGGGGAACATCCGTGAACGTGGACCGGCTATTACGTCCGAAGTCGGGTCGAGGCTGTGATGAACTGCCTGAAGCTCTTCGGCGAGAGGATCATGTCACGAGACCCCGACCGCCAAACCGCCGAAATCCAGATCCGCATCGCCATCATGAACCGCTTCTCGGCCCTCGGACGGGCCGAGATCGAAGCCGTCCGCTGAAGAAAGGCGGGAAAGGGGGCAGTCATGCTCGGGGCTGATTTGCGCAACATCGTCGTTCAGGAGCAGATCTGACAGATGCAGTTGCAAAGCCTATTGCGTAATAGAGCCGATCGAAAATATAGACCAAGGACCCCGCTATATCTAACGGGATCCTATTTGCTATCGCGCTAGATTCAACTACGACATGGAGTTCTAATCGAAACCGCCTGCTGTAGCCTCCCTTATACAAAAACGAAGTCGCTGTCTTCAAAGGCGAAAGCTAGGCCGCCATCATGGCTTGCGTTGAAGCCGAAATTGGCAGCGCCCCCGGCACCAATCGAGCTGTTCCAGCCAAGCGCTTCGAAGACAATATCGCCATCCGAATCCTTGGCCGCCGTCGCTCCCCAAACGCTGGTGAGATTGAAGACAATGTCATCGGGCACGTCGAGTTCAATGGTCCAATCGTCTACACTTTCACCACCGATATTGCGCACTGCAACGTTCTGACTGAGACCGCTTCCCCAGCTGTTGGTCAGGGCCGCGTCGATCTCGAGCATCTGATTCGACGCCGATGGCACCTGATCGACATCCGCGAATGAAAATGCGAACTCGTCTTCGCCGTAACCGGCGCCTTGGACCTGGACGGTGAACTTGAGGACGTCGCCCGCGACGAGCTTGCGCTGGAACGCCTGTCCGTCCGTCGAAAGGACGAACTCGCCGCTCTCATCCACGCCGGTCGAGACCGTCGCATTGAACCCGCTCATCCATGCATTCACGAGCGTCCCGCTGCCACTGTATTCGGGTGCAATGTCCCAAGCATAGACATCGCTACCCACGAGATCTTCCTCCTGCACCGTATAGCAGATGCTCGCATTGAAGCCGCCGCCCCAGGACGGGTTGTACCAGTCGTTGATGGTGGTCGCTTCGAAGCCTGCTGACCAGTCCGGGCCAAAGGGCCGATCCTCAACCGTGAGGTCGAAGGTTTTGGCATAGGACGCCCCGCCCTCATCGGTGGTGGTCACCTCGACGCGATAGGACGGGTTGGTCTCGAAATCGAGGGCAACGCCGTCCTTGAGTTTCAGTGCGTCGCCGTCGATGTCGAACAGGTCGCTGGTGGCCAAGACGTTTCCGGACGCATCCGTCACGCCGGTGATCGCGTAGGTATGGCTGTCGCCCTCGCGGGTGAGGTCGACATCCGTGGTGGTCAGCGTGCCGATCGGCGCGCCGCGGGCGCTTTCGGCGACGATGGCGTTGCTGAGACCGATGTTCGTGGGGGCGTCGTTGACCGCCGCAATGTCGATCTCGATGATCTTCTCGGCACTGCGCGCTTCCCCGTCCGAGACGGCATAGGAGAAGGACGCGGTGCCGTTGAAGTTCTCGTCCGGCGTGAAGATGTAGTCGCCGCTTTCCCCATCGATGACGACCGTCCCGCCGACCGCCGTGGTCCCGGCCACGAAGGTCAAGGTGTCGGTGCTGTCGGCATCGGTGCCGGGTTGCAGCGTGCCATGAACGGCGATGTCCTCGGTGCCGGTGGCGTCTTCGTCGGCCGTCGAGACCAGCGGAGGCGTGTTGAAGTCGAAGTTCACGACCTGGCCAAGTTGTACCGGAGTCAGACCAAACAGCGCGGTGGCATCCGGATCTTGTAGCGTAGCGAGTTCGCTTTGAATGTTTGCAAGATTCGTTTGCTGCGAAGCAAAGTGGAGGAAGGAAACGGTCTCTCCGGGCTGAACCGTTAGTGTGAAAGTATAAGTGGGCCCCTGATTTCCGAATGCGCTAAATACTGTTGTTCCGACAGACGTCGGGTTTGCCGTACCGTCCCCGAAGAGGTGTAGAACTGTGGGGTCCCCGGCATTTTGCCCGTCATCATTCACAATCCAATGATCGTTCGTGCCAAAAGACGTGTCGCCCGACGATGTTGATAGAACGGTGAACCCACTGTCGTTTCCCGAGTTGCTCTGGATTTTCATTGCGACGGTTTGCGCTGACGTCCCGGTATTTGTAAAGCTTTCGAAGAATCGGGCCCAACCCTCTCCTGATACCTCAGGAACATACATTCGGCGCTGTACTGCCAAGTCGCCGACGGCTCCGCCGACTACTGCTTGCCGACCGCCCAATTCAGATGATTCAAAGCTTCCGGAGAAAATAACTCCGTTTACGGAAAGTGTTAGGCCGCCATCAAAGGCATCGCGTGTTCCATTAAGTACCGTAGTTCCGAATGATGTTCTGTCATAGAGATCCCAATTGTAGCCATCGCCGTCCGGGAGTGTTGTACTTGCCATTTTTTAGATCCTCACTTTATTATGGCATAGAAGCCCTATACCGGACATTGGAAAAAGCGTTAAGTGCACTCATCGTCACCCAAACCTTCCCCCACTTTTTGATGAAGATTGAAACTTCTCCCTCACGATAGAAATGATGCAACCGCGGCCCGCGCAAAAGACCGAAGCCGCAGAGAGCACCTCCGGCTGGCTCGCCTCTGCGCCGATCGAACGGCAGGCCTTCATTGAGGGCCCCTCTCCTTACGCGTCCGCTGCCGGCGCGACGCATCCCGTCTCCAGCCTGAACGGAGCTTGAGCCATGATTTTTCCGCATCCTCACACGGCATCGCGTGGCCTGCGCCATGGCACTACGGCGCTCGGTCTTGTCCTCAGTCTGCTGGCCGGCCAGGTACAAGCCCAGGATCCGGCGCAAAGCCTGATCAACCCCGGGGGCGACCCACAGATCCGCCTGTCCTTCGCGGAAAGCGCCACCCCTGATGCGCGTATCTCGCTGTCCTTTCTCGATGTGATGGAGCCCACGCGCGACACCGGCGAACCGATCCCCGACACCGCGATCCGACTGCAATTCGGCAGAGTTGACACGGCCCCGGGAGGCATCGCTTTTCCCGAAGCGGCGACGCCGCGCGAGATGCGTCTCGCCTCGCTCTGGCCGCTCAAAGCCGAGCGGGCGCACCAGGGGCGGCTGCGTCTTGCGGGCGAGCAGGCCGCAGCCGAGCTTCTGCTTCTTGCCGCCGAGGGCGCGATGCCCGACGCGCTGGTGCTCTCGACGGTCTCGAGCGCCTATGTGCTGCCCGACGTCTCCAGCCTGCGGGTGCTGATCGAAGGGCGCGAGATCGGCACGCTCCGTCCCGAGAACATCTCCGGACTTTCCAGCGCGCGGCTGCCCTTGCCGCCGGGAGCGCTGCAGCCCGGGGTCAACCGGCTGCGCATCGAGGCGGTGCAGGCGCATCGCTATGCCTGCGGCGGCGAGGCCGCCTACGACCTCTGGACCGATCTTGACCTGTCCACCAGCGGCGCGGAATTCGAAGCCGCCGGGCTGCGGCCCGATGTCTCCGGCGTCCTGGCGCAGATCGCGGCAGCGCGCGGCGCCGGTCGGCCGGTCAGTTTTTACCGCCCCGCCGACGGGACGCTGGACGCGGCAGCGCTGCAGGTCGCGCAGAAGCTGGGCCAGATCACCGGCGGCGGATTCGACATCGTGACCGTCAACGCCGCCGCGCCGATCGCACCCGAGAACGTGTCGGTGGTGCTGCAGGCGGGCCCCGTGGCCGCGGTGCAATCGCAGCTCGGCACCGGGGGAGCGACGTTGATCCTGCAGGTCGGACCCGAGGGCCTGCCCGATCTCGACGCCGCCCTCGGCACTGGGTTCGTCGCCGAGGCGCCACCGATGCTGGCGGCCGGCCAGCCGGTCGCGCTGGCCGATCTGGGGTTTGCCGAGCAGCTGGTCACCGACCATCTGTGGGACTACAACCTCGCCTTTGCGCTGCCGCGCGACTGGCACATCGCCACCAATGCCCAGGCCGAGCTGGCGCTGCGCTTTGCCAATGCCGACGCGTTGCCCGAAGGGGCGCGGCTGCGGGTGCTGGTGAATGACGCGCCGGTACGGTTGGTGCCGCTGCACGACAAGCTGCACCACCCCGACACCCCACTCTCGGTGCGCTTCAGCAGCGCGCTGTTGCAGGCCGGACGAAACGTGCTGGGCTTCGAGGTCTTTGTGCCCGGAGATCCCGGCGACGCCCCGTGCCCGACCGAGAAGCGGCTTAATGTCAGCATCGATGCTGGCTCGACCCTGTTCGTTCCGGCCTCGCCCAGCATGTCGATGGCCGGGCTTGCGGCACAGCTCGAGGGACTGGACGCGACCGCGCTTTTGCCCGCCCTGCGCGCGGCCGAAGACGGCGCGTCGGCAGGCGGGATCCTGCGGCTCGCGATGGCGCTGCCCACCGCGCCCACCGCGCAGACCGAGACCCGACTGGTGTTCAATGGGGGCGGCGAGGTCGACCCCGCCTCCTTCGGCCATCTGTGGTCCTCGCGCGAGACGGTACGCATGGCGCTGCAGCAGGCCCCCGCAAGCGAGGTGCCGCAGCTCGACGTCGCGACCCTGCAGGAGGCCACCGCCCCCGTCACGACCCGTATGTCGCTTCTGGCCGCGCCGGAGCTGGTGGCGCGCGCACGCCGGGAGGCGGATGATCTGCGCGGCTTCCTGACCGATCTCGTCTCCCCCGACCCAAAGCGCGATCTCGCGCAATGGATGCAGGCCCACCAGGGCCAGGCGCTGCTCTACCAGCTCGACCCGGCCGATTCCGAAACGCTGCACTTGGCGCTGGCGCCCGATGCGAAGCCGGGCGAAGTCGTAGCCGCGCTCGAGCGCGCGCGGCTACGGGGTGCGCCGCTGCGCGGCCAAGCGGCGCTGCTGACTTGGGAGGGCGATTGGCTCGGCTGGCGCGACAGCCAACGGCTGCCACAGCTGCACGAGGCGCTCAGCCCGGCCAATCTGCGGGCAGTGGCGGGCAACTATGCCTCGGCCCGCCCCTCGGTCTTTGTCGCCGCGATGCTCGGGCTGACGCTCATGTCGGCGCTCGCGGCCTTTTCCTTTCTCCTGAGCACGCGGAGCCGTCGATGATCACCAGACGCAGCCTCTTCACTCTGTTCGCAAGCGGCGCGACCGCGGCGGTGGGCGCGGTCCAGCTGGGCGCCAGCGAAGAGCCGGGCACCGCCCCAGCCGCCGATCCGCTCCGTCCTCTGTGGGACTCCTGGAAGGCGGCGCACCTGACATTCGAGGGCCGGGTCGTCGATGCCTTCCAAGACAATGCCAGCCATTCCGAGGGGCAGGGCTACGGCCTCGTTCTCGCCGAAGCCTTCGATGATCTCGAGAGCTTCGAGCGGATCCTGGAGTGGTCGATAGCGAACCTGTCGCGGCCCGATGACAGGCTGTTCGCTTGGCTGTGGAAACCGACGGATGGCGGCAAACTCATCGACACCAATAACGCCAGCGATGGCGACATCTTCCACGCTTGGGCATTGATGCGGGGCGCCGCACGCTTCGACCGGCCCGGCTATCTCGAGCAGGCCCGAGGTATCGCCGCCGACCTCGCCCGGCTGTGCGTGCGCGACTGGCCCGGCCGTCCCGGCCAGAGCGTGTTGCTGCCCGGCGAGCAGGGCTTCGAGAAGCCCGAAGGGCTGATCGTGAATCCCGCCTATATCTGCCCGCGCGCGCTGAGCCAGCTTGGCCGGGCCTGCCAGGTGCCACTGCTCGAGGCGGTGGCCGCCGACGGGGTGGCGCTCTTGGCCCAGCTCAGCCGCGACGCGCTGCCCCCCGATTGGATCATGATGACTCCGGAGGGCCCCGTGTCGGCCCCGGACAAGTCCAGCCATTTCGGCTACGAGGCGCTGCGGCTGCCGCTCTACCTCGTCTGGTCGGGCCTGTCTGGCCACCCGGTCGTGCAGCGCGCGGCCGCGGCATACGCGCCCTTCATCGGCACCCATACCCAGGCCACGCCGACGGTGATCGCACCCTCCACCGGTGAGATCATCGAGACCTCCCCGGATGCGGGCTACCGCGCCATTGCGGTGCTGGCTGCCTGCGGCAGCGGCCCGCTGGGACAGGACCAGATGCCGGCCTTCAGCGCCCGGCAGCCCTACTACCCTTCGACCCTGCATCTCCTTGCCCTCGTGGCGCAGAAAGAGGCCAGTTTCTCATGCTACAACCTGTGACCCGTTCCCTGATCGTCCTGTCTCTCGCCGCCGCGTTGCTATGGAACACGGCGCTGAGCGCCGCTGCTCAGCCGATCCCCGAAACCGAGCTCGCAGCACTGCGCTACTTCCTGTCGGTCGGCGACACGGCCGGCATCGAGGCCGAGAAGACGCGCCTGCAGGACGTCTTTCCCGAGACCTCAGTCGAAGCACTGCTCGAGGATCTCGCGGTACGCGCCGAGCAGGTCGATACCAGCCAGATCTGGCAGCTGATTGCGGCCGATGATTTCAAGGGCGCGCGCGGGCTGATCGAGCGGACCAAACAGGGCCAGCCCGGCTGGACCCCGCCCGAGAACCTGACCGCGGTGCTGAACGAGCGTGAGGGCCAGTCGCGCTTTGAAGTGGCGATGGAGACCGGCGAACTGCAGGCGCTTATGGCGGTGCTGAACGACTTCCCGGACCTGCTGACCTGCCAGAAGATCAACAACGCTTGGCGGCTGGCCGAGCTGCAGGCCGCGCAGGCGCTGCCACACCAAGCGGTGATGACTTATGACGGCATCCTGGCAAGCTGCCATACGCCGGACTTCGTCGTGGCTACCCTACAAAAGGCTGCCGACGTGGCCGACAAGGCCGAGATGGCGGCGCTGTTCGAGCGCGCGCGCACGCTCAACCCCGGCCTTGGGCTGCGGCTTGCGAGCCTCGAGGCCGAGCTGGCGCCGCTGATCGGCAAGCCCGCCGCCCGGTCGGGCGCGAGCCAGCTGGCGGTGCGCGTGGTCGCGACGCGACCACAGCTCCGCGGCATCGTGCCGATGGTGCAGCAGGTCTCGGCGCCCGCCCCTGCCGCCGCCCCGGCGGTCCGTAGCCCGGCACCGCCGTCCGTCCGTGCAACGCAGACCGCCCCGGCCCCGCGGGCCACGCCTTCGGGCAGCAGCGGTCTCGCCGCCGCGCAGGCCGCCGCGGCGCGCAAGGACTGGGCCACTTGCCTGAAGCACGCCGCGCGCTCGAATTCGATCGCCAGCATCAGCCAGCGCGGTTGGTGCGCGCTTGAGCTCGGCCGCACGCTTGAGGCGATCTCCGCCTTCCGCCATTCGGCGGCGCATGCCGGCAACGCACAGTTGCGCCAGGATTCCAATTACGGCCTGATCCTCGCCTATCTCAAGGCCGACATGGTGCGCGAGGCGGCGGCGCATGCGGGCCGCGCGCGGCTCACCACGCAACAGAAGTTGACCACCGACCGGCAGATCCTGAGTCGGCTCGCGCTCAGCGCCTTCGAGCGCAAGAACTACAGTGAGGCTGTCGTTCACGTCGACCGTCTCAGCCGCGAGACGGGCGGTCTCGACCGGGGCATGGCGATGCTGCGCGGCTATGCCTTTTTGCACATGAACCGCAAGGCTGAGGCGCGCCAGCAATTCGCCGCGATCCACCGGGCGACACCCGGCAAGGATACGCGGGAAGCCATGGCGCTGGCGCGGTAGACGCGATGATCCCGAACCCCCTAGTCTTCGACGGCGACGCCGAGATCCGTGACCTGTGCAACGCCTTGGGCAGCTGCGCCGGCGCCCCGCCTCGGCTGCGTTTGCTGCCCGCCTCCGCGGCCGACCGGCCGGGTTGGCGCGTCGACGCCGCCACCCGTGTCGTCTTTCCTGTCGACATGGACTGGATGGGCGAGCTGAGCTTCGACACGACCGGGGAGGCGGAATTGAGCGAGACCGGGCGCCAAGCGGTACAGGCGCTGCTGCCGCTTGCAAGCAGCTTGCTGTCGGCCGCGCAGGAGCGGCGTCGGCTCAAGGCCTCGCTTGACTGGCTGCGCGATCACAACATGGCATTGCGGCGCCGCAGTCGGCACGACCCGCTGACCGGCCTTCTGAACGGACGCAGCTTCCACGCCATGGCCCGACTGATGACGCGTCAGTCGCTGCGCAGGCGCGCCTCGGCGCTGGTGCTGATCGACGCCGATGACTTCAAGGGCGTCAACGACCGCTTCGGTCATCCGGCCGGCGACCGCTACCTCAAGGCGCTGGCGCGGAGCCTGCGGGATCTATGCCGCCCCGAGGACCCGGTGGGGCGGATCGGCGGCGACGAGTTCGCGCTGTTTTTGCACGACCTGCCCCAGGACTGCGACTGGCCCGCGGTGATGACCGACCGCCTCAGCGCCCGCCTGCGCCGCGCAGTGGACCTGGCGGTCGGGCCGGATTGCCCGGCCTCGGTTTCGGTGGGCATCGCCGTCTTCGAGACGCCGCAGGGCTATTACGCGGCGCGCCTGAAAGAGGCGGACCAGGCGCTTTACACCGCCAAGGCGGAGGGGCGCGCGGCCGGGTAGCCTCTGCATCATTTCTATCGTGAGGGAGAAGTTTCAATCTTCATCAAAAAGTGGGGGAAGGTTTGGGTGACGATGAGTGCACTTAACGCTTTTTCCAATGTCCGGTATAGGGCTTCTATGCCATAATAAAGTGAGGATCTAAAAAATGGCAAGTACAACACTCCCGGACGGCGATGGCTACAATTGGGATCTCTATGACAGAACATCATTCGGAACTACGGTACTTAATGGAACACGCGATGCCTTTGATGGCGGCCTAACACTTTCCGTAAACGGAGTTATTTTCTCCGGAAGCTTTGAATCATCTGAATTGGGCGGTCGGCAAGCAGTAGTCGGCGGAGCCGTCGGCGACTTGGCAGTACAGCGCCGAATGTATGTTCCTGAGGTATCAGGAGAGGGTTGGGCCCGATTCTTCGAAAGCTTTACAAATACCGGGACGTCAGCGCAAACCGTCGCAATGAAAATCCAGAGCAACTCGGGAAACGACAGTGGGTTCACCGTTCTATCAACATCGTCGGGCGACACGTCTTTTGGCACGAACGATCATTGGATTGTGAATGATGACGGGCAAAATGCCGGGGACCCCACAGTTCTACACCTCTTCGGGGACGGTACGGCAAACCCGACGTCTGTCGGAACAACAGTATTTAGCGCATTCGGAAATCAGGGGCCCACTTATACTTTCACACTAACGGTTCAGCCCGGAGAGACCGTTTCCTTCCTCCACTTTGCTTCGCAGCAAACGAATCTTGCAAACATTCAAAGCGAACTCGCTACGCTACAAGATCCGGATGCCACCGCGCTGTTTGGTCTGACTCCGGTACAACTTGGCCAGGTCGTGAACTTCGACTTCAACACGCCTCCGCTGGTCTCGACGGCCGACGAAGACGCCACCGGCACCGAGGACATCGCCGTTCATGGCACGCTGCAACCCGGCACCGATGCCGACAGCACCGACACCTTGACCTTCGTGGCCGGGACCACGGCGGTCGGCGGGACGGTCGTCATCGATGGGGAAAGCGGCGACTACATCTTCACGCCGGACGAGAACTTCAACGGCACCGCGTCCTTCTCCTATGCCGTCTCGGACGGGGAAGCGCGCAGTGCCGAGAAGATCATCGAGATCGACATTGCGGCGGTCAACGACGCCCCCACGAACATCGGTCTCAGCAACGCCATCGTCGCCGAAAGCGCCCGCGGCGCGCCGATCGGCACGCTGACCACCACGGATGTCGACCTCACCCGCGAGGGCGACAGCCATACCTACGCGATCACCGGCGTGACGGATGCGTCCGGAAACGTCTTGGCCACCAGCGACCTGTTCGACATCGACGGCGACGCACTGAAACTCAAGGACGGCGTTGCCCTCGATTTCGAGACCAACCCGTCCTATCGCGTCGAGGTGACCACCACCGATGAGGGCGGGGCGTCCTATGCCAAAACCTTCGACCTCACGGTTGAGGATCGGCCCTTTGGCCCGGACTGGTCAGCAGGCTTCGAAGCGACCACCATCAACGACTGGTACAACCCGTCCTGGGGCGGCGGCTTCAATGCGAGCATCTGCTATACGGTGCAGGAGGAAGATCTCGTGGGTAGCGATGTCTATGCTTGGGACATTGCACCCGAATACAGTGGCAGCGGGACGCTCGTGAATGCATGGATGAGCGGGTTCAATGCGACGGTCTCGACCGGCGTGGATGAGAGCGGCGAGTTCGTCCTTTCGACGGACGGACAGGCGTTCCAGCGCAAGCTCGTCGCGGGCGACGTCCTCAAGTTCACCGTCCAGGTCCAAGGCGCCGGTTACGGCGAAGACGAGTTCGCATTTTCATTCGCGGATGTCGATCAGGTGCCATCGGCGTCGAATCAGATGCTCGAGATCGACGCGGCCCTGACCAACAGCTGGGGAAGCGGTCTCAGTCAGAACGTTGCAGTGCGCAATATCGGTGGTGAAAGTGTAGACGATTGGACCATTGAACTCGACGTGCCCGATGACATTGTCTTCAATCTCACCAGCGTTTGGGGAGCGACGGCGGCCAAGGATTCGGATGGCGATATTGTCTTCGAAGCGCTTGGCTGGAACAGCTCGATTGGTGCCGGGGGCGCTGCCAATTTCGGCTTCAACGCAAGCCATGATGGCGGCCTAGCTTTCGCCTTTGAAGACAGCGACTTCGTTTTTGTATAAGGGAGGCTACAGCAGGCGGTTTCGATTAGAACTCCATGTCGTAGTTGAATCTAGCGCGATAGCAAATAGGATCCCGTTAGATATAGCGGGGTCCTTGGTCTATATTTTCGATCGGCTCTATTACGCAATAGGCTTTGCAACTGCATCTGTCAGATCTGCTCCTGAACGACGATGTTGCGCAAATCAGCCCCGAGCATGACTGCCCCCTTTCCCGCCTTTCTTCAGCGGACGGCTTCGATCTCGGCCCGTCCGAGGGCCGAGAAGCGGTTCATGATGGCGATGCGGATCTGGATTTCGGCGGTTTGGCGGTCGGGGTCTCGTGACATGATCCTCTCGCCGAAGAGCTTCAGGCAGTTCATCACAGCCTCGACCCGACTTCGGACGTGATAGCCGGTCCACGTTCACGGATGTTCCCCGAGAGCCTCCAGCATTGCTCCAAGACGCCGGTTCAGCCGGTCATCTCCCAGATCGCATCCAGCAGTTTCTGCTTCCACCCAACTCTGCCCCATGTCCACACCTCAATTATTAGGTGCCACATGAGTAATCATGATCGCTTGCCCCTTGGCAAGGCCAAGCCCGGAAGGGTGAATCAATTGGCGGCAGACTTGTGGGTAACTGCAAGCATCAACGCCCAATTACGTCCTACTTCTGGGAAATGTACCGGAAGACCGAAACGCTTATCTGATAATATTTTTCGACGGGAAAGTATTCAAGGTTTGCGCCGAGATAACCTAGAGCGGCCAGTGTGTAACTGGTCAGGTCGTCACGCGAGCATGCAAGCGTGCCGCACAGTCTTTCTATCTGGCGGTCTTTCGCCCGGCGGCTGCATCCTATCGACATCAGCATTTGCAAGATATCAACCACAGGATAGCCGTTCTCTCTCGCGCCAGCCCAGTCGATAACGAACAACCCGCCATCCTGACGAGATCTTAGCACGTTTCCTTCCCAAAAGTCCCCGTGCTGGATGCACTGCAAGGGACGCCATTCATCAAGTCGGTCCAGGGCGCGTTCCGCCTGTTGCCGCATGTCTTTAGGAAAAGCGGCTTCGTCGCGGACTGCCTGTAGCGGAACGACGAACTGCTTCGGCACGTTTGCGGCCGGTTTCAAGCTGTGAGCGCATAGAAGATAGGCCCAGTCTATGATCCGGGGTCCGTAAAAGTAGCGGTTGAACCTCTTGCTTCCCTTTCCGCTGAGAAGTGGACGATGTCTTTCCCAAATTGCGAAACTGCGACCGTCGATTTTACCGCAAAGTATTGGTGACAGGATGGCAGACGCGCAATGGACCCCGACCCGGGCCTTAACCAATCTGATGTTGTCGACGCCGCGTTGAACTAAGCCCGGATTGACGTCACTAGATACTATCATGAAGCCTGGCCCCGTCGGGGTTGGCACAAGTATTTTTGTTGTGACGTCGGTGATGTCTTGTTTGTCTGCCAAATTGTCGAGGATGGTGATTTGGTTTCGAGAGGCGACCCAGCCAAGCGCGGAAATCGCCTCTACGACGTTATTGCGAGAAATGCACACATGCAATATCTTTCCTAATTAGTTATAATATCGTTCGGAAATTAATAGCTTGCCCGTAAAAGTATATAAGCCAGATATTATAAAATCTGTGGGGCATTGAATATGTAGTCTCCAGTTTATGGCGTTGATATGGAAATGTGGCCTGTAGAAATTCACATTGAAAGGCAACCATACCAAAAGTTGCCACAATCTGTCTGGATCCTGCAAAGAGCGTGTTCAGGTGCATGGAGCTGATGGCTCCGGCCATGGGGTTCGTTGCAAGAAGCTGCGCCGGAATCAGGAAAGGGTTACCCAGCCCGTTATCAGCGCCCATTTCATCCGATTTCGACCCAATCGCCGCCCTGGCGA
>JACLAD010016332.1_pt1 | contig 13959 bp, 7 predicted proteins | sample 8027901 | NCBI WGS metagenome assembly JACLAD01 (sample SAMN15725071, study PRJNA655200) | protist metagenome | isolation source: fluorescence activated cell sorting (FACS) single amplified genomes of... | place: Spain: Blaines Bay Microbial Observatory, Mediterranean Sea | collected 2016-07-05
CACAGAGTCTGTTCCTTTAAAGCCTTTACCAATGAATATAATGAAAGCAATGCCACACGGCTTGAGTAATAGTAGCAAGGCACACCAATTAGACAGTGGATTATCTTCCTACAGCAGTACATTGGTTAAACCAAATCTTTCGCATGCAATTGGTGGAAGTCATCGAAGCTCGCATATCAATGTTAGCACGAATATAACATCCTCAATTGTTGGTGAGTATGAGAAAAAAGAAACCCAAAAAAGCAAAAAAGAGGTAACAGCGAAGGATGAAAGAGTTGAAAATTTTCAAATGATAGAAAAAAAGAAAAAATATGCAAAGTATGCAAAAAATAAGGGTAGACTATATTTAAAAGGAAAAAGCGTTTTACAGAAGGATGTAGAGGAACATGACGAGGAAACTAGTATCAATAATCAATACGAAGAACGGAAAGCACGCGAAGAAATTTGGGAGCGTTACACTACACGCACCATGTCTACAGCAATGAAGGCAGCTTATGCTGAGCTGTACCCGGACATATATGGCAAAGATGCGCCAGACACAAAAGAGTTGATCCATGCAATTGATCCATTTGCCAAGTTTGATCATGATAATGATGATAATTCCGAGTATCACTTGAACGGTACGGACAGTGATCAATTTTCAGATTTTGAAGAGCAACATGAATATTTCGATGATAGCGATAATTTTCCACCTCCGCGAAGAAGGTATGATGAAGATGATCAATTTTTTCGAGATGGAAAAATTGACGAAAGAGAAACTATGGCGGAGCTGGAAAACATACAATTAGAGAAAGAATTGAGAAGGTTAGAGCAAAATGAGATAGATGATACCCATAATTTAACAAAATCAACAACTAAAAGTGCCACAGATCTTATGCTGAAAGAAAGTAAAGGCAGAGATACAAACAATTTACCAATAGGTCAAAAGAAAATGAACAACTCAAAGCGGGCTGGATCAGCACCATCATTAGTTAGCAAAAACGAATCGAATGTTGAAACTATGACAAAAAGAGATTTGCTTGAGAATAATGGAGTTGAAAAAGAACACACAGTAACAACACAAGCACAAAGGCGTGCAATGAAAAAAGTAACAGCCAAGAGTGATCAACCAGCTCTAGACGTACCAATAAATACGATTTTAGCGTATAATAAGAATAATGATAATAAAAACCACAATATAAAAGAGCTAGATCGAAGCAAGAAAGAGGAGCGCGATAATGCTGTAGCCGCTGTGGATGGGGATATGAATAATGAAGATGTTTCTTTAAATAACATCAACCCTTCCGAACCACGAAATAGTCTTGAGAAAGAAAGAAATATAATAAAAGGCGATTTAAAACGAAATGTAGATTTTAATCAGAAACTTGAAAACGCCAATGAAAAGTATGTAAAGAAAGGAACTGAAAAGAATGTAATAAATGCAGCAATTTTGGATACGCAACCAGTGGAAGTTTTTCATTCACCATCTCCAACAGTTGAGAAAGACTCTATGTTAATAGAAACTGACCTTGTGGAGGATGGCGATAAGAATGTGGTGGATAAACAAAAAGGAGAATTGTCAAAACATGATGTAGAAACCAGAAACACGATTACCGATACTAAAAAAGGACCACTTTTGTCAACCACAGCAAAAGAAGAGATTAAAACACAAAGGACTGAGGATAAAAAGGATATTGTACCAGAAGATAAGCAAAGCAAAATTGAAAAAATTGTTGATGGTAAGAATAAAATAGATGATCTTGAAACAACGAATCATTCTGAACAGCATAACTTCAATGTGGATATTAATAAAGACCTTGTTGTAGTTGAAAATAAAGTCGATGAAAAGAACTCAGAAATTGTTGCAACGGAAAATGATAAAAGTAAAAATACAAACAAATTAGAAGATGAAATAGAAAATATGGACAAAGAAAATGTGCAGAAGTCTATTGATATTGGGACGGTTGATAAAACGAATGTAAATAAGCCTGTTTTCCTTTCAAAAAAATCTAGTACTAAAAATATAGATGAAAAAAAAAAAATGCCTTGGGACAAAAAAGATTTTGGTATAAATTCCGATTCTCATATAAATATGTTGAAGACAAAAAAAATCACAGAAGATTTACAACGATTAAAGGAATTGGAAATTCAACGCCTGAAAGAAATTGAAATGCAAAAAGAAGAAGATCGTATATTGGCGGAACAGGAAGCTAGGAGACTAGAAGCAGAGACAGATGAAACACGATTGCTCAATTTATTCAGTCGTGATTCTGAACAGGTAAATTTACAATACGACTCTAGAAGACGGACAAACTTAATGAAAGATATTCAATTGGGGAGAAAATTGGAAGAAATTTTCAAAATCAAGGATGAAAACATAAAGAAGCAAGAGCAAATGTTGATTAAAACGTCAAATAGCGAAGGGCTTGCTCAAAGACTAAAGTCTGGGATGCAAAATTTAAAGTCGTAGTATATTAAATATTTTTTTAACATCATAATAATTAATAGTCGACTGACTGTGTTGTAAAACGTTGTGTTCATAATCCTAATCCATTTCTTAAATTGTACTTATGTCTTACTAGTATATATTTTATTTATACTGTAGTCTCCTTTTACTTTAACTCTGGTTTAACTTAAGGATAGCATATAAATAAAACCTGGTCCTACGAGGACCAACCATTATATTTCCATTGATAATCATTTTTTATTTTTTATAATACTGTAGCGCTGCTATTTACCACGTCCAGCAATATCCACTTACATCATCAAGGAATCACAGTCATATTATAGATTAAATACACACAATATTAATATGTGTATATAGTACACCAATCGATAGATATAAATACAGATAGACGAAATTCATAATCACATATATATATATAAGACACAGATTAATACAGATAGAAAAATACATTGTAGAGTATACTGTAGATAAATACAGACATACAAACATACATACATATATATGTACATAAATATAAATAGTGTAAGTAGCATATTTATCGTTCATATCACTTACCATAGCCGAAATAAATGCAACAAAATAAACAAATTTCTATGATTACACTTACGTTGGCACCAGTCCGAAGCGGATTAGACCCCGTATTTAACGTGTGGATTCAACTTTTTGGAATTACCGTCTGAGATATTTTTTTTATTTCACAGCATTTACACCTTTGATCAAACATATATACATTTATGTGTATCTATCTATATATATATATATATACATACCATATTATATACATAAACATATTTATAGCTTATACTATAATTATCAATACACACAACAGTAGAAAACTAACCTTTATATTTTATTACTACTACACAGGTATAGAAAATTGTATCATGCAATCAAGTTCTGTCACAAAACGAGAATCGTTGAAAACAGAAGAAGTAATGGAAGTTTTAAAGCAATTTATCGCCGAGCATAGTATATCAGATTACCGTGGAGGTAGTGATGATGAATATTTATCTGGGGAGAGAAGAGCTAAGGTTGTCCCAGAAGATGTTATAAATCAATTAAAAGTAGTAAAAATGCAACTAGAATCTGGATATCCACATTAACAGAGGGAGTTCTTTCTGACATTTTAGTATATATATCTAAATATAAATATATATGTCTCGTTTCAATAACATGAGATGTCCATTTATCAGTCTTCGTCCTGTAAATAAAAGTTTGTAAATAAAGAGAAATATGTCTAGTATGTGTAAAAAAAAAAAAAGATACGAATATCAAATATCGTACTCAGTATGCGTGTATATTTTTTTCAGTATTTAATAATATAAATATAATATAATAATATTATTTGTTATACATTTTCACACATTCCCTTAAATAAGTACGAAGTATATATTATAGTATCATTATATGTACTGTAATTAATTCCTACTGTACGTTCGTACAAACTCGTACGTACGAAGAACGTAAAAAATATTCTCGCTCGTCGTACACGCACACGCACACACACACAAATCAAAACGCATATCTCTATCCAATTGGTTTTTCTTCATCATCGTCTTCCTTATCATCAACCATACTTCTTTTTAATAAATAGTTATTACTGCCGAAAGTTAAAGACACAAATGCGATGAAACACGAACCTGTAGTAGCAAGAACAATCCAAGTTGGTTCTATTTCAATACCAATAGATGGTAATAGCAAAAAAATTAATCCTGCAATATTATTTAATAATGTTAATAGTGTCGTCGTAAGTCCTTCTGCAATTGGGAAAACTACATCAACACTAAGTTCAAAAAATAACGGGGGCGTTCCATTAATTAAAACTCCACCAGTAATACACAATATATATATACCTTCAATACCAATTGTTTCCATTTTGTTTGGCATTATTAAGAACACACTGAAAACTATATACAAAACTGTTGCAAGAAACGATATTGTAATTAATAAATTTCGTTTTATGTTGATATTTTTTTTTGATTTTGAAGAAGTAGAAGCAATATCATTTACAACTTTCATATCACTGAAATACGAAAGCAATAAACCTGATAAGTTACCACTGAGATTGCTATAAAATCCAATCCATGATGCAGTTTTTTGTGGATATTTAATAATACTCTTTGGAAATTTTTCCATGATCAGGCAATATAGAGGACCCCAACCCGCATAAACTCCAGTCATGATTCCGTATGATAAAGCTAAACTAATAAATGATTTATTTGAAAATAATTTTTTAAAACCTTCCCATTCTTGAGAACGTTTCATAGTCGATGATTTACTTGGTGCATTGGTAGGTTTGTTGGGTAAATATATAAAAATCATCAACATACATATTGATGACAGTATAAATGCGACCCATAAGTAATTTCGTACATCCTTTATAGTTCCATTTTCTGGAACCATGATTGGACCAAGCAGATAAGAAATCGAAACACCCATCATATTTGCAATTACAAAAATGGAGGTTGATATTGTACGTAAATGTTTAGGAAAAAATGTCGACGAGATAGTTGTGCCAGCTGACATTGCAAAAGGTCCAGCCAAACCGTTCAGTGCTTGGCCTACGTGTTGCAATATAAGACAAGTAAAACTATCATCAGTTACAATTAATCTAATGGCACAGGATAGAAAAATCAAAATTATAGAAACAATTGAGGAAACTCTTATACCTCTTGAGTCTAACAAAACTGCTGTTGGATAAAATGCGAATACGTATGCAATTGGACCCCAATTCGATAGGAAGCTTATAATAGCCCCATTCCAACCAAACACAGTAGATTGCTGAACTGCTACTGAAATAGGTCCATATGTGTTCCATATCCAGCCTTGTAAAAATGCAATAAAAGAGGTGGAAAATAAAATATAATATTTTAAACATGCTCTTTCAGAATGGACAACATGATTAATAGCATCTATTTTTTTTTCTCTTATATGTAGTAATGGATTTTCATCAATAACAGATTCATAATTACTATTCATTGTATTTTTTTATATTTTTCAATGGAAAAATCTCTTTTCAAACCACATTAAAATCTCTTTTTCGCACCACCACACCGCCACACACACACATCTACTGTAGTATAATATATAATTTATATGATGATTACTGGATTAGATAATAATGAAAAAATTGAAGAAAGTAGTGCATGCCCAGCATGCCCGGCATGCGATCAAAGGCAACAATTAATTAGAGAGAGGATCCGATCTACTAATTAGACTACCAGGTATAATAGATGATGATGAGCACATGAGCACATGATGTATAGATGTCAATCAAAAATCCTGGCAATCTGGCAATCTGGCAATCTTAATCTGGCAATCCAGCAATCTCTGGCAATCCGGCAATCCCAATCTATAAATCTAAATCCTAAAAATATACCACCACACAGTACACAGTATTATTCTTCTATTTACCGACCAGCATATGACAATGAATTATAATATTACCAAAACAAAAGATACACAAACAATAATTAATAATATATCTAACATATGATGGCAAGATACAAGTATGCAAAAGTAATCATTGTTGTAATACATACATACACAAATATATATACATAATCATATTATTCAAATATTTTCAAAATTTATATATAAGTACGAACTTCAAAAACGTTGCCTAATTATTATCATACTGCAATACAGACTTCTTAATTAAAAAATACAATTTTATAGACAAGGGAATAAAATAATTAATATGTCAGGTGGTAAGAAAACGGACAAGCTTTCAAGAGGAAATATTAACAAGAATGATTCTGCTGAAAACAAAGGTGTCGCCGCGGCAATAAAGAAACGAAAACGAAACAAATCAACATTGGAGACTCATGGAGTCACACCAGAATTACTTAGTATGGTTAAGAGTGGCATGTTAACATTGGTGCAAGCTAGGAAAATTTATCAGGAAAGTATAAATGGAGAAAACGTAAGCCCATCGACGGCAAAAAAAAAAAAAAGTATTACCACAACTAATAAAAATAATCGTGCTGGTACTACCACGACATCAACAAATAAACAAGCAGACTGGTTTTCAACAGAGGAAGAAGAGGGAGGAAAAAAACAAGACAAAAGGCAAAAGAGGAGTGCTAAAAACGATGGTAAAATTAATAATGAACCTCTTACAAATGATGTTGGTCCGGTTTCCTGTGAAATGACACAGTTAATTCATGAATCTTCTCATCGATCAATTTGTGCATCGGATAAGATAAGGACGCAATTATCGAATAACTTTGAAAAAAATATAATGAAAATGAGGATCTTAGATGTTCGTTCCAATAATGTAAAAGAGAAAGTTTTAAAAATGCGCTTGTGCGGAGAGCCATTTGTCCTTGTTGGGCATGATCAGTTTACAGAGTTTGCAGCATCATGGCGTTTATCAAGTAAATCGCCAAATTCATTAGATACAAACCGGATACCGCCATTGTTACGAAAGTTATCAGTTCCAATAATTAAAAAAGGAGAAAGATCAGCAACCTCTTTTCATCCAATTAATTCTAAAATGCCATTTGAACAATATTTAAAAGATTATTGGAAGAAATCAAACCCATCATGTTACCTCCATCAATGGCAATTTCCTGTCGAGAGCAAAATTGCACGGAAACATATCGGGGCAAAACATGTTTACGCTAAAAATAACAATGGCAGCAATAATGATGAAAATAAAGGATTTCGTCACAAATCTCATTTACCTTCATGTATGGGCATAGATTTACTTGAGTATTGGCGCACTGATTTAGATGGTGAAAATCCATTTCAGTATATTTTTGCTGGTGCACCATCAACGGCAAGTATGATGCATCATGATCCAGGTGGTATGGGAATTTTCATTGCTCCTGTATGTGGTAAAAAAGAGTTGACGTTAATACATAGGAATGATGTGTCCAGATTGTATGAGATGGTTCCATGGGAAAAAGATGGCTTTGAGTTGGATTTTCAAAAGTATCCAATGTTACAGTTTGCACGCGTATGGCGTCATGTGTTAGAACCTGGAGATATTGCATATTTGCCTGCTGGTACATATCATAGTGTGAAGAATACAGAAGCATGCTTCTCCTATCATCGATTTCATTTAGATGAAATTAATTTACCTTTCTTCTTCAATTCATTATATGCTGGAGATGCGCCGGAAATAGACCATTACGAAGTTATATGGAATAGTATACACGGAATCTTAAATGATTTCCAAGCACTTGAAGAATCGCATCGGCGGGGCAATAGTAGTAGTATTAGTAGTAGTATTGATTGTGACAATAGCCTTCAGACAGATATTAATAGCATGCGTTCACTATTAATTCGCCTACGACAAATATCTTGTGCAATATATGATCAAGAACATAAACAAGATTGGTACGATATTGTACAAGATATTGATTTAATATTAAATGGCAATTATACTCAAAATAATAAACAACAAAGTGTTAATGGTGCCAATCATACCAAATTGATGGAAACTGCAATAGTAGGAAAAAATACAAACCGTGTAAAATTTAATAGTGGTAGACATCTAATGGACAATAGTAACTTATCTCAAGTAGTAAACCAAGACAATGTTGCAAACAGCAAACAAAATAATAATATACATGCAAATGGTAAAAGTTCAAACAGCAGTGATAATACCAACAAGAATACGACAACAACAAAACCAAATAATGCTTCTTCTTCCTCCTCTTCCTCCTCCTCCTCTTCCTCCTCTTCCTCCTCCTCCTCCTTCTCTTCTGGTGCTGCTGCTGCTGCTAAATCAACCACTATTAGAACATCAATTTCAACATTGAGTACTAATAGTAATAAAAAGTCCATTAGCTCACGGAAAAGAGCATCAAAAGCAAAAGCGTGGGTAATTGGCAAACAATTAACAATGGAACGTTTTGGGCAAAGAAAAAAGGGTATGTTCACCAAGCTGTACAGTTTTTTCAATAAAATAATATCTCTTCTAACTCGCATGTAAACATCACACTTAAAACAAATCTCATAGGACATATAGTAGGAGTGAGAAGAAACGTATCATCTTGGAAATGCAGATACAAAGGATGGCAACATATGTATGATGAATATGTACCTATTGAAAATATTAAAAGCCCAACAATTCAACGAGGTGATTATAAAAAAGATGATAAAGTATTTGTTCAATGGGGTGAAACGGGAGAATCATATGAAGCCAGATTATTAAAATATCACCGAGGGACATTAATTAATATTTCATTTCCAGATTTAGGACAGGATTGGAATACATGGTTGCCAGAACACATAGTAAAGTTACAAATGAAAAAAGAGAGACAACTGATGGAGGTTGATTCTAATATTTCTAATACTAATAATACAGGTAACGAAGATGATGAAGGCGATTACAACAACAATATATACGAAGAAGGGATGAGTGAAGATGAAGATAGAGATAAAATTGTAGTTTAATAGTAGTATAACAAGTATATATTCCTATGTACAAAATAAAATGGAAGCTGGAATGCCAGCCCGGCCATTGTTGGCCATTCCAGCATGCATTGTAGCATTGCCAGATTGCCCACTGGCCCACCACATTGCAACAAACATTTGGTTGGTGAATAATTAGAATGCTGTGTAATCTATAAATAAACATACATCAATAACATCAATTCCAACACACACACACATATATATATATATAAAGCACATATTACATACGCTTCGCTCCACTATGGCTGGATTTGGAGGTAGTGTATTCCTCGCCGATTTGGATGCTGATTTTATTTCACCCTCCCAAGCATGTGTCAACCCTTTATTCAATGGTACTTCAAAGACGAAGGAAGTTGATAAAAAGTCAAGTTCATCTGATAATTCCATGAATGTTGATAATGATGGCGTTGCGATTGATAGTAATAAAAAATCTGGTGCCGCTACATTATCAATTGACTCTAGTATATTTTCTGGCATAGACACCGTTGTAAACAATAATAAAGATAAAGTCGCACGTGTGACACTAAATGATTGCTTGGCTTGTAGTGGCTGTGTTACTTCCGCGGAAACTGTATTGGTCACTTCACACAGTATATCAAAGCTAAAGGCAATTTTGAAAAGTAATGAAGCGAACAGTAGTTCAGTTATTTTTGTATTGTCAGTATCACCCCATGCAAGAGTATCAATTGCTGAACATTTTCATTTGGATGTAACAACTGCGCAACAACATTTGGAATCTATTTTTAAAGAAAAATTTGGTTTTCATTATGTTTTTGACACCGCAGGTGCGACTCAGATAGCAAGGGAAGAAGTTGCTGCGGAATTTTTACATCGATTGAATAAAACTAAAAATTCTCCAACCAAGAAAGGGAACTCTACTAATGCAACAACTTCAACAACGTCGCGTGGATCAAATAAAACACTGTGGAAACGCCCTCGCGATACAGTTGCAATTTCATCATCTGAAGCCATATATGTAGATACGACAGAAAAATATTTCCATAAGCATAGTGTTGCGCACCAACCTTTAGCATTGCCTTTATTGACATCCTCTTGCCCTGGTTGGATTTGCTACGCAGAAAAAAAATGCCCAGAAGTGATACCATATCTCAGCACTTGTAAATCACCACAGCAAATACTAGGAAGAATAGTGAAAGGATTCATGAGAGAAAAATTAATAAATAAAATAGGAACGAATGATGATGGTAATAATAATAAGCAATATATTAATGATGATGCAAAAACAATATATCATGTAACATTAATGCCTTGTTATGATAAAAAACTTGAGGCATCCCGAAAAGACTTTTTATATGGCGATAGAGATACCCCAGATGTTGATTTGGTTGTAACTCCAAAAGAGTTTATTGATATGTTGAAATCAGATGGAATTGCATTTAAAAGTGTAACTTTAATGGATGTAGATGAAAAGGATAACAAAACACATAATAATACAAACAACAATATAAATAATGTTATAAAAGACTTTCTTGGCTATGAACAAAGTCAAATAAAAACTTCACAGTATGATAAAACTATTTCTGGTAGCTCAGGTGGTTATTTGGATTATGTTCTGCGTTCAACGGCATTAAAATTATATGACATGAATCTTTTTGATACAAAATATAAGATAGAATTTAAAACTGGCAGAAATAAAGATTTCAAAGTAACAGAGATTGTCTACAATGACAAGGTTGTGTTGCGTTTTGCCATTGCATATGGTTTCAGAAACATACAAGCTATTGTGCGCCAGCTGAAAAAAGGTACTTGTAAATATGATTTTATAGAAATGATGGCATGTCCAAGCGGTTGTTTAAATGGTGGAGCACAAATTGTTGCTGAGAATAGAATTTTGACAAAAGCATTACTAGGAAAAGTAAAGATCCTACATGATAAACATGTTGTTGTAGACTCAAGTGATACATCAGTGCCCAACTATCATAAAATCTTTAATATGCAACCGTATACAAATACATCAGTGCAATGGTTTCACACTACTTATCATAGTGTTGCTGAATTAAAACTTGAGACAGCAATGGGTGGTGATTGGTAAATTGTTCGTGTAATAATATACGAGTATCATAAAATTTAAATATAATTCTCCTTTTATTTATCATAATTTACCGCATAGTTTAATTGACGGTGGTACGAGTATGATATTTGTTTTTTGTAATGCACTAAATATAGAGTACGCGCGTATTTTAATTTTTTTACTTCTACCCACGCACACATATTTTCTCTTTTGATTATTATATAATTTTGTTTTATGGTATCATACACAACATTTCACACGCTATAAAGTACGCTCGTACGTGAATCATGTGATATCATGAAAGGATCAATTTTATTTGATACTTCGTTTTGTACATGTACATATCATATTAGTATGATATATATATATATATATATAAGTAATATATATCATATCATACCACCATATATATATATATATGATATTTTTCAACTTCAATAAATAGGTAGCTAACATACACATATGGAATTACAAAGACAAATGAATCTTATTTAAAAGTTACACGCCTTGCTACAGAATGATAATGCATACTATTGCCTTCTGCTTCCCTTTGAATACGAAAATATGCTTCTGGCAAGCCACCTCCAAGTTCTTGTTGACTTGCTAAGTAATCCATAAATTCTTCATCGTGGGTAATTACAATTAGTTGAAAATTCTTTTGATTTTTACGTGATTCAAGTATTTGTTGCAACGCCTCCGCAAATCCGCGTTTATTAGCTTCATCCAAATTTGTAGTTGGTTCATCCAAACAAAAAATGCCACATTCACCACAAAAAGTTTCCGCAAGTGCTAATCGCACGATTAACGACGCCAAAACTTTTTGTCCGGCACTACAATGACCACGCATATTAATTGCTTTTGTTCCAGTGGAACCACCTTTTGACATAACTACACGATAATTGTATTGTCTACCACGACCACCTTTCTTTTCTTTAGCATCGCTTTGAATTTCAATAGTATCAATATCACCACCTTTGTATGTTAATTTCCATAACTCTTTTATATAAGTATTGATTTCAACAATTTTAGTGCTATGATATTGGTGCAACGCGGAATCCAATGCTTTGTAATATTTATCTAAATCCTTTACCGTCATTACTAGCGTTTCATACTCGATAATTTTTTCAGAATGTTTTTCTTCAATTTTGTGATACACAGGATTTCTCAAGGCATTGGCGACATTTGTTTCTTGTTGCTTCAGTTCTTTTCTTCGCCCACTATCACTTGCTAACGTATTACTTAATTCGCGCTCTCTTTTTTGCAAGTCCTCGTATCTCTGTTTAACATGTGGTATATCTAAGTCGTTTAAACCCCTTTCCTGTACCTCAATTTGAACCTCCAAGCCCTTAATTTCCTCTTCCAATTCTTTATAACGTATATTTTTCATCAAATTACGATACTTGGAATCATCTTTTTGTGAAGATAACGCTTCCATTTCCTTTTGTATCTGTTCCATATCATTTGTTATTTTTAAAATCGAATCTTTATTTTTTTGTTGAGAATTATTTAATTCATCTTGTTGTAGCTGTAATTCTTTGCTGAAGTACTCAAGAATAGTTGTATGACTTTGCTCGTATGTTTTCAATAATTGGTCGCAAGTATTAAAATCATCTTCAAATTCTTTTCTCTCGCTGTCAAACTTCGCCTTTTCTGATATTTTCAGGCGTATGTTTTGATTCAACTGTTCCCGTGTTATTTTCATTTTGTCTTTCAAGTTATCAATATCACCATCCAAGCTTTTCTTTTCTTTGCTTAATCGTTCTATTTTTTCTTCAATTCCAGCAGATTCTTTTAAACTATTTTCAATTTGATTCTTTTTCTCTAATAATTTTTGATACTTATTATTTTCCATACGTACTTCTTGCCTGATATTATCAAGCTTCTTTTGTGACTTTTCAATTGATTCTTCAACTTCTTCTTTTTCATTTTCTTTGTCGTTTTTTTCGTTACGCACATTTTCTAATAACTGTTGGCTATTGTATTCCGAACCATTAACGCTTAAAGAGGAAAATTTACTCGATTCTTCTTCATATTCTTCTTTCTTCTTTTCATATTTTTTCAATTGGTCCAAATATTTTTGTGCCGGCCCACTTAATTTCCTAGCATGTTCCAATTCTTTCAATGACTCGTCACATTTTTTTTCTTCTTCATTTAACTTTAGTTTTTTCTCCCCTAAACTTTCAACCAGCGTGCCTTGTAATGTATCTTTCTCTTTTACTTGGGTTTCTTTAGGCAAAACATCATTTGTCAAATTAAAATGAAATTGTTTGACACTTTTAGCTTTCGTTTTCAAATCGTTTATAACAGTTTGCAAAGAATCATCTTGGTTTACCTTGTTTAACATTTCTAAAAATGCATTTTCTTCTTCATGATCAAAATCACGTTTGCACAAAAAACATTGGTGTTTGTTTCTTGCTGTTATTTCTGCTTTTTCCATCATTGATATCATAGCATTTTTAACATGGTATACATCCTCTTTTGAAGCTAATTTTTGATTGATAGAATTCAAACATTTTTCTGAATTGTCTTTGTTCAAAGCGGCACTATTATCCTCGCACATTTCTTTTATAATTGGCAAATAATCACGCACTAATTTACTACGTTTCGTTTCCAATATAGACAATTCATTAGCACAATCAGCTTTTATATCTTGAATTTTTCTTTCATCAGCTTTAAAATCTGCCGTTAAATGCATAACTCGTTTTTGCGCTACTTTGTACAATTCTTCTTTTAATTGCAAATGATTTTCAATACGCTCACAAAGATGCTCCAAATCGCTTTCGTTATCGCTATCAAATAATGCTCTCAAATCCGCTTCAATATCATTTTGGATGTTGGTTAAAATTGTCATTTCATTATTGACAATGTCTTTTTTTTGCTCAATACTTGCTAGTGCACTGGCATTTCTTTCATAATCTTCACATTTATTTCGCAGTTCCTTAATTTCAAAAGTCAAATCATTTTTTCTTTCATTCAATTCATCCAATCGTTTCTTTTCCACTCCTTCTTCATTATTATTTTCAAAATCATCCAACTTCTTTTTGCTTTTCAA
>JACLAD010002466.1_pt1 | contig 13948 bp, 10 predicted proteins | sample 8027901 | NCBI WGS metagenome assembly JACLAD01 (sample SAMN15725071, study PRJNA655200) | protist metagenome | isolation source: fluorescence activated cell sorting (FACS) single amplified genomes of... | place: Spain: Blaines Bay Microbial Observatory, Mediterranean Sea | collected 2016-07-05
TTCCCCAAAGAACTGGGCCACGCTCCTTGCCGTGCTGCTCTCGGTATTGATCATCGTTCTGGAATTTCGCGGAGCGCTGACCCTCACGCTCCTCGCCGCGGCGCTAACCGGTGCCTACGCTCTCTTTCTTAACCGTAAGTCCGGGGAGGTCCGACCATGATAGCGACTGCCTGCTGTTCTCTCATCGGCCTCTTCACGGGCCTGTTCTCGATGATCACGCCTCTGCTTGCGATCGCTGCCATTCTTTACCTTGTCTTCGCCAAGCCGAAGACCGACCCGACGACGAAAGTGACCTGAACCATGAATGACTGCTGTTCGAACAAAAGTCCTGCTTACGATCTCATCGTCGTGGGGGCCGGCTCAGCCGGTTTCTCCGCATCGATCACCGCCGCCGAGGCTGGCAAGCGCGTGGCACTCATAGGCCACGGGACGATCGGGGGGACGTGTGTCAACTTCGGCTGCGTGCCCTCGAAGGCCATGATCCGTGCGGCCGAAGCGCTACACGGCGCGAACGCGGCTGCGCGCTTTCCCGGCCTGTCAGGTGCTGCGCAGGTCGATGACTGGTCCCGGCTCGTCGCCGGCAAAGACGACCTTGTCGCGACTTTGCGCCAGAAGAAATACGCCGACCTGCTGCCCAACTATGAGGGGGTCGATTACATCGAGGAAGGCCCCGCGACGTTGGTCGAGGGCGGTGTTCAGATCGGAAATCGCACAATCACCGCGCCCAGAACGCTGATCGCTACGGGCAGCCGGTCGCTTGTCCCGGCGATCCGCGGGATCGAGGATGTCGAACCGCTCGACAGCCAATCGCTTCTGGAGCTGGAGACCCTGCCCGAGCGCCTGATCTTCGTCGGGGCTGGTTATATCGGCGCGGAGCTGGCGCAGATGATGGCGCGGATGGGGGTCAAGGTAACCCTCGTGGCACGCTCCCGCCTGCTGCCCGGCGCAGAGCCCGAGGTGTCCGACGCCCTGACCGAGGCTTTCGAAGCCGAGGGCATCACCCTTTTGACCGGGCTGCAATATGACGGTGTTGTCGCCTCGGAAGATGGCGTCACCCTGAGGATCACGCAGGAGGGCGTCGCCAAAGAAGTTACGGCCGAACGGATCGTCCTGACCGCCGGGCGGCAGGCGAATACCGAAGGTCTGGGCCTCGAGGAGGCGGGCATTCAGACCGACAGCCGCGGCGGGATCGTCGTGGGGCAGGACATGCAGACCTCACGTCCTGGCATCTACGCGGCGGGCGACGTGACCGACCGTGACCAGTTCGTCTACATGGCGGCCTACGGTGCCAAGATCGCGGCCCGCAATGCCGTGGCGGATGCCGATGAGCGCTATGACAACTCCACGATGCCCTGGGTGGTCTTTACCGATCCGCAGGTGGCGGGCGTCGGACTCAGCGAGCAACAAGCGCGCGATGCCGGACACGATGTGAAGACCTCCGTGCTCTCGCTCGACCAAGTGCCCCGGGCCCAGGCGGCGCGCGACACGCGAGGGCTCATCAAGCTCGTGGCCGACCGGGAGACGGACCGGCTGCTCGGTGGACAGATCGTGGCGCCCGAAGGGTCCGATACCATCCAGACACTGGTGATGGCACTGAAGGCAGGCATGACGACCAAGGCGCTCGGCGAGACGATCTTTCCCTATCTGACGACCGTCGAAGGACTGAAGCTCGCGGCGCAGACCTTCGACAAGGACGTGGCCATGCTGAGTTGCTGCGCCGGGTAAGGTCTGCTTTTGGTCCGGCCCGCCCTCCGTCGGTGGGCCGGATCACTCCGCAATATGCCAGTGCCGAGTGTCGGTGGCAGCTCTTTGGAACCTGCATCGTATGTCTGTAGTTTGATGCAGAGTTGGAGAAGGTTCTGGCGTTCGCCGAACGTTGCCAAGGGGGCCGAGTGAAGACATCGCATCTCGCCTTGGATGTCTGCGTCGGGCTGTTCACCGAACTTGGCGGCCCCGACCGCCCAGCTTGATGGAGGATGACATGCAGCAGTTGCCACTCGAAAACACCCGCGCGATCGTGACTGGTGCAAGTTCCGGGATCGGCGAGGGGATCGCACGGTCCTTCGCCGCGGCGGGAGCTTCGGTCATCGTCAACTTCCTCTCCGACGAGGACGCGGCTGAGCGCATCGTCAGCGAAATCCGTGAAAAAGGAGGGCGCGCCGAGCCGGTGCAGGCCGACGTTTCGACGCCGGAAGGCTGCGGAACGCTCTTTGAGGCGGCAGAACGGCAATTCGGCGGGATCGACATTCTGGTGGCGAATGCAGGCATCCAACGTGACGCCGCCTTCACCGATCTGAGCCTTGAGGACTGGCGCAAGGTCCTCGACGTCAACCTGACCGGCCAGTTCCTCTGCGCACAGGAGGCGGTGCGGCGCTTTCGTCGACAAGGTCTCGATCCGGACCGGTCTCCGGCCCTCGGGAAGATCATCTTCACCAGCTCTGTGCATCAAGCCATCCCATGGGCGGGTCATGCGAACTACGCCACGGCCAAGGGCGGGGTGAAGCTGCTGATGGAGACGATGGCGCAAGAGCTTGCCTGCGAGAAGATCCGCGTCAACGCCATCGCGCCTGGAGCGATCAAGACAGCGATCAATCGGGACGCTTGGGAGGACGAGAAGGCCCGGAAGGAGCTTCTGAAACTTATCCCTTATGGCCGGGTGGGCGAAACCGAAGATGTGGCCGAGGCCGCGGTCTGGCTCGCGTCGGATGCCTCCGACTACGTGGTCGGGACGACGCTCTTCGTGGATGGCGGCATGATGCTCTACCCGTCCTTTCGCGAGGGCGGCTGATGACTATCCGCAATGCCGGATACCTGCCATTGCGGGATTACGCTCTCCTCGGCGATTGCCACGGCGCGGCACTGGTTGGTCGGGATGGCGCCGTGGACTGGTTCTGCCCGGGCCGTTTCGACGCACAACCAGCCTGCTGGGCGCTGCTGGATGCGAGACAAGGAGCGACCTTCCGCATCGCCCCCTCCGGGCCTTTCGACAGCGAGCGAGCCTATTGGGATGGCACCAATATCCTGTGCACCACTTTCACAACACCGAATGGGCACGTGACCATCACCGACTTCCTGCCGGTCCGCAGCGCGGCCGGCGCGACCGATCCGTTCGTCGATCTCGAGGCGCCGGGTTGGCTGGTGCGGGTGGTGGAGGCATCGGACAGTCCGTGCGAACTCGATCTCGTCTTTGAGCCCGGCACCTGTGCGTTCGATCCGGAGGTGGGCCGAGCCCCGGACATGCGCCTGTTCCAGAAGGGTGCACCGAGCGCGGAGCGGGCAGGATCGGCCGTCCGGCTGGCCACAGGTGAGCGGCGCATCTTCATCCTCGCACCGGCCAGTGCCGAGGCGGATAGGCCGATCGACCAGGCGGAAGCGTTGTTGCAGGAGACGGCTGAATTCTGGCGCAGCTGGTCGGGGGCCTCTCGTTACAACGGGCCCTACCGTGCGGCCGTAGAGCGCAGCGCACTTGCACTCAAAGCGCTGGCCTATGCCCCCACGGGGGCCATAGTCGCCGCGCCCACGACCTCCTTGCCGGAGGATCTCGGCGGCGAGCGCAACTGGGACTATCGCTATAGCTGGCTGCGGGATTCGGCCTTCGTTCTTCAGGCTCTCGGGGGGCTCGGCTATCACGCAGAGGCAGGCCGATACTGCCAGTTCCTCGGGAGCTGCTGCGTCCAGACCTTGCGGGATCTGCGTATTCTCTATGGCATCGAGGAAGAAAGCCCGATCGGCGAACGCTGGCTCGATCACCTCGACGGCTATGCCGGCTCAAAGCCCGTGCGCGTCGGCAACGCCGCAGCCAGCCAGGTGCAACTCGACATCTATGGTGAGGTCGCCGACTGGGCGCTGGCTTATCGGACCTTGGACGGACCGCTCGACGAGACGCTTCGCACCATGCTGGAGGGCATCGCGGATCATGTTGCGGAGGCTTGGGACCAGCCCGATCAAGGCATCTGGGAAATGCGCGGAGAACCGCGCCACTATGTTCATGGAAAGGCAATGGCTTGGGTCGCGATGGATCGCGCCATTCGATTGCTGGGAGAGCGCGAGACATGGTGCCAAGCGCGCCGAGAGATTCTCGAGGCCCTACGATCCCATGCCGATGATGGCGAGGGAGGGGGCTTCCGCCAGACCTTTACGGACGGCGGCATGGATGCTTCGCTCCTGCTCCTGCCCATGCTTGGTCTTCCACTGTCAAGCGAGGCCCTGGATCAAACGGTGCGCGGCGTAGAGCGGGCATTGCGCCGCGGCGACTATGTATTGAGATACGATCTCGAAGACACCGATGACGGCTTGGCCGGTGGGGAAGGCGCTTTCCTTATCTGCTCCTTCTGGCTGGTCGATGCGCTGCTTTGCACCGGCCGTGCGGATGAGGCGCGCAGCTTGTTCGAACGTCTTCTGGATCAGGCAAACGATGTCGGGCTCTACGCCGAGGAGGTCGATCCGGACAACCATGCCTTCTTGGGAAACTTCCCGCAGGCTTTCACACACCTGGCGCTGATCAACAGCGCCATCAACCTCGAGCTCTACGAAACTGGCGGCGGCGACGCGCTTCTTGGGACCCACGCCGACAGGATAGCGCGCGCCGCGCCGGAGCGGGATCGAGGCACTCAGCCTGACGCAGGCGGCGATGCCGCAGGGCCGCCTCGCGCTACCCAGTCTCTTGGATCTCGACCTGAAAGAGAGGAACGGAAAGTGTCCTCAAATGAACGGCAGGGCGTCCCGCTGGATGCAATAATGTCCGGGGAGATCCGCCCCCATGAGGTCGAAGAATGGGCCCGCTGCGGCAGCCGGTTCCCCGCTCCCGGGGTAGAGCACCAAGGCCGCCACTACTGCTGCAACAGATGCGCCATGGGGCCGAGCCCCCGCATGAAGGCCCGCATGATGGTTCGCATGGCCCCGATGCTTGTGGGCCTTGTCGGCGCCGGGGCTTTCGCAGGCTGGCTGGCCGCACATGGCAGTCGGAAAACCTGATCAAAGGAGCTTCCTAATGAGCAAGAGATACGACCTGATCGTCATCGGAAGCGGCACCGCCGCGACCACCGTGGCCAAGCGTGTCAGCGCCGCGGGCCGCAGCGTGGCCGTGACCGATTTCCGTCCCTATGGCGGCACCTGTGCACTGCGGGGCTGCGATCCCAAGAAGATGCTGATCGGAGGCACCTCTGCCGCCGACCATGCCCGTCGAATGCAAGGCAAGGGGGTCGAGGGCGAGGTGCACATCGAGTGGCGCGAGCTGCTGGAATTCAAGCGCGGCTTTACCGACCCGGTGCCGGAGAAGAAGGAAAAAAGCTTCTCTGAAAGCGGCATCGCGACCTTCCACGGGCGGGCCCGTTTCGTGGGGCCGAATGCCGTGGAGGTCGATGATGAGACGCTGGAGGCTGAGCACATCGTTCTGGCGACCGGCTCCGAGGCGATGAAACTGGGAATTCCCGGCGAAGAGCATCTGGTCGACAATGAGGGCTTCCTTGAGATGGAAAGCCTGCCACACCGGATCGTGCTGGTCGGCGGCGGTTACATCGCGGCGGAATTTTCCCACATCGCGGCGCGGGCCGGGGCCGAGGTGACGATCCTCCAGCATGGGGATCGGATGTTGACGGGGTTCGATCCGGATCTGGTCGGATGGCTGATGGAGAAATACGAAGAAATCGGCGTCACCCTGCATACCGGCACCAAGGTCGAGCGTGTTGAGAAGGCCGGGGATGCCTTTCGCGTTACTGCCTCAGGCGAAGGGGGATCGAGAACATTCGAGGCGGATCTCGTCGTGCATGCTGCTGGCCGTAAACCCGATTTCGCGCCGCTTGATCTCGAGGCGGCTGGTGTGGAATTGCGTGATGGCAAGCTGGCACTCAACGAATACCTGCAAAGCACTTCGAACCCGGCCGTTTATGCCGCCGGCGACACAGCTCAGATGGGCCCGCCGCTGACCCCTGTGTCCAACCACGATGGAAAGGTGGTTGCGGCGAACCTGCTTGAGGGCAACCACAGCACGCCGAACTACAAGGGCGTGCCCTCGGTTGCTTTCACTCTGCCGCCGATCGCTCGTGTGGGGCTGGATGAGGCCGAAGCCCGGGAGCAGGGGTTGAAGTTCCGCATGCAGTGCGACCGGACGCCCGGCTGGTTCTCGACCCGCCAACAGGCGGAATCTGTCTCCGGCTACAAGGTTCTGGTCGAGGAAGAGAGCGAGCGCATTCTGGGCGCGCACCTGCTGGGGCCACATGCCGATGAGGTCATCAACGTCTTCACCCTTGCCGTTCGGCATGAGCTGACGGCCGACCAGCTCAAGGATACGATGTTCGCCTATCCCACCGGGGCATCCGATATTTCGTCGATGTTGTGAGTGAGGCCAGTTCGCATGCGTTCTGATTTTCATGCGTCACCTTTCGTCCCGGCCAGCGAACGTCCGGCCGGGATTCACTTCGCCGTATCGTCTTTGATCTCGGCATAAGGCAGCGAAGGGCCCGCCCTGGCTCTGTGCAGCTTATGCCGAGGTTGCGCAGGCCTCCACGATCGCAGCCTGTGTCGCCTGCTGCGCACCATGGGCCCTTACACCTACGGTCGCGCTCATTGCTGCGGATGCCGGGCAGGCATTCTTCGGTCAGATCGCTGCTCGCGCAGGGATACTTCTGGCCCTTCTTTTGGCTCCGAAAGGTGACAGCCAAAAAACTGGCGTCCTCTTGCGGCTGCGGTTCCGCCAGCACCTGCCAGACAGGCGATGTCAGTCGTTCTGTGAAAACCTCTGGGCCTGGTGTGACGGGCGCTTCCTTCTCTCCGCCATGTGTGGTGGGCGTTTGTCACATCGAGACCACAGAAGAAGACGGCGATGCACAGAGCTTTCGGGCTGATCGAGAACAACCTGCTGATCCTGACAGCTGCGACTGCGGCACTCGGCCTTGCCGCGCCTCCACTCGGAAACGCGCTGGAAGCGGCGATCAGCCCGCTCCTTGCTCTACTCATGCTGGTCATCAGCCTGACCTTCGATGCCAGCGCAGTGCGGATCGTGCTTCGCAAGCCGGATCGACAGCTTTGGGCCCTCGGCCTTGTCTACGGCCCGATGTCGCTGGCCGGATGGCTCACCGGACGGATCTTCTTCGGCACCGGGCCGCTCGCGGCGGGTCAGACACTGGTGGGAATGCTGCCAACAGATGTCTCGGCTCCTCTTCTCGTCCTGCTTGCGCGCGGCAATGTCGCCTTGGCAGCGGTGCTGAACGCGGTGAACACCGCACTTTCGCCCTTCATCATCCCGTTCCTGTTTCTGTGGTTGACGGGAATTGAACTGACTGTGCCTGTGGGGGCGGTCGTGCTGGAGCTTGTCCTGACTGTTCTCGTCCCCACGGTAGTCGGCGTGTGGCTACGCACCCGCTTCACGGACGAGGTGTCACGTCTCGACTTCGCTTGGCCAGCCCTCGGATCGGTGCTCTACCTCGTCCTCCTGCTGGCCGTGGTCGGACCCAATGCTGCAACCATTATCGGCTATGGCTGGTATGCGATCTTGATCGCCCTGGCGGCGCTGGTGCTAAACCTGATCGGCTATGCCGTGGGCATGATCTCCAAGCTCTTCGCTGCGGATCGAGAAGAGCTGATCGCCTTCCTGTTCACCACCAGCAAGAAGGAGTTCAGCATCGCAGCCGCGTTCGTGGCCGCGTCCGGTCTGCCTTCTGAGATCGCCGTGCCAGCGGCCTTCTTCGCCGTGATCCAGATGATCACTTCCCCCATCGCGGCAAAGATGCTCGCTTCGAAGCGGCGCCGATAGTCCGTGCTCATGTCAGAGAAGAGTTCGGAGCAGACTTTGGCATAGCGGGCCGGTTCACTCTTAGGTGGATTATACGTCCGGAGTGTCGCTCCAAAAACGACCGTTTTTGAAAAGTTCTTCGGCCTCTTTTGTTTATGACCTTCACCGCTATTTGGCGTCCTTTCTATAGCGTTAGGTGACATATTTGCGCGTGCAGCTTGGCCAGAACCTTTAGAGCAGACGCTCATACAACTCACGGCGAAGGGCAGCTTCGAGCCCATATTGCTCCTGCTTTAGCTCGATGGGCGCTATCGCGCGGCCTCGGATGCCCATCGATGTCACAGGCTTAGATGGTGGATTGGGCAGTGAACGGCATCCGCCAGCGGTCCCGTTTTCAATTCTTCAAGTCGATCGACCATGCGTCCTTGCTGGCCTCAAATCCCTCCCAGGCGACGTAGGGGACGATAAGGAGCGCGGCGACGGGATCGGCCCACCACCATCCAAATGCCTCTGTCAGGGCGAGCCCGATCAGGACCACCACCGTCTGATACTCGCAGATCAGCGTGTCCTTGGCGTCATACTTGAGCGCGAGCGACTCCAGTCGTTTGCCGTAACGATACTTCCCCCAGGCGAGGAAGGGATTGACGACGAGGGAGACAAGGAGGATTGCAATTCCCCACCACGAGAAGCCAGGTGCTTCCTGCGACACGAAGGCTGAGACTGCCTCGTAGAGAATGGCCGCGACGACGATCCAAAACGCTGCCGCAACGACCGAAAGGGCGACCTTCTTGCGTTTGAGGACCGTGCGTCGGTCGGCGCCCCCTTTCTCGGCCCTCAAACGCCAGACCAACGTGCCGGCGGAGGTGGCCTCGACGGTGCTGTCGAGGCCCCAGCTCACCAAGGCAGCGCTGCCGGTAAGAAGACCGGCAGTTACCGACACGATGACCTCCAGGATGTTGTAGACGAGACTGGCGATCTCCACGCGAATACCGCGCCTCAAGTCGGCCTGTCTGTCGTCCTGCTGCTCCCTCATAACATTCCTCTCGTTCTACGGGTTTTCGTGTAACGCTGCGGACGCCTCGGGCGTCCAGGCTTGGCGGTCGCGGACCGGGTCAGGGCAGGATGTCGTTGGGCAAAACTCCTGTCTCGGCTCTCCCTCACGCAGCCTGGTAGCTCGTGAACACCTCGGTGCTGCCGTCTTTGCGGATCAGGAACACGTCGTAGGCTTCGCGCTCGTCCTCCGGCCCCATGCCCGGTGATCCGTAGGGCATGCCAGGCACGGCCAGACCCACGGCATCGGGGCGTTCGGCGAGGAGCTTGCGTATGTCGGCCCCTGGCACATGCCCTTCGACCATGTAGCCCTCGATCTCACCCGTATGGCAGGAGGCCAGGTTCTGGGGCACGCCGTTCTCGAGCTTGTGCTGGATCAGCAACGTGCCGAAGCTGCGCTCGGTGGTCACGGTGAAGCCTTCCTTGCGCAGGATCTCGATCCAGGCGGTGCAGCATCCACAATTGGGGTCTTTCAAGACGTGGATTGAGAGAGCGTCCTGGGTCAGCCCGGCGGTCGGCGCCGTCGCGGCAAAGCTCGCGGCACAGGCCATCATTGCGCGGCGGGTGAGTATCATTGGTGTCTTCCTTCAGGTTGTCGCGGATGCATGTTCGACGCCCGAACCCGGTGCCTCTGGACTGGCTTGCCTTGCCGTCTCAGACGCACCGGAGGGCCGGAAAAACAGCAGGCGCAGCGCGTTTATCGTCACCAGCACCGTTGCGCCGGTATCCGCCAGGATCGCGATCCAGAGACCGGTGATCCCGAGCACGGTGGTCACGAGAAAGACCGCCTTCAGCCCGAGGGCGATCGCGATGTTCTGGCGGATGTTTGCCATGGTGGCGCGGGCGAGGCGGATTTTGCCCGCCACATCGGTCACGCGGTTACGCAGGATAGCGGCGTCGGCCGTCTCCAGCGCCACGTCGGTGCCCGATCCCATGGCGACGCCGACATGGGCGGCGGCGAGCGCGGGCGCATCGTTGATCCCGTCGCCGATCATCATCACGCGTGCGTCCGTCGTCAGGTCGCGGATCGCCGTCGCCTTGTCTTCCGGCATGAGTTCGGAGCGATGCTCGATCCCGAGCCCGTCGGCGATGGCCTGGGCCGTGCGCGGATTGTCCCCGGTCAGCATGACCGAAGAGATCCCAAGGGTGCGCAGTTGCGCGACAGCGTCTGCCGCATCGGCACGCGGTTCGTCTCGCAGCGCGATGAGGCCCTGGGGCACGTCATCGCGCAACACGATGACCACCGTCTTGCCCGCGGCTTCCAGCGCCGCCACGCGGCTGCGCAGGTCGTCCGTGAGCGCGCCCCGCTCGGCTGCCAGTCGCGGGGAGCCTACGCACACGGTTGTGCCGTCGATGGACGCCTCCGCCCCTTTGCCGGGCAGTGCGCGGGCTCCAGCAGCAGCGGCCGCGTCAACGCCGCGCCGATCTGCCTCGGCGCAGATTGCCTGCCCGAGCGGGTGGCTCGTGCCGCTCTCGACCCCGGCCGCGAGGACCATGAGAGCCTCTTCGCTTCCGATCAGCGCCGAGACGTCGGTCACCCGCGGCTTCCCAAGGGTGAGCGTCCCGGTCTTGTCGAAGGCGACGTGGGTCGTGCGAGCTGCCGCCTCGATCACCGCGCCGCCCTTCATCAGCAGGCCGTTGCGCGCCCCGGTCGAGAGTGCCGAGGTGATCGACGCGGGCACCGAGATCACCAACGCGCAGGGGCAGCCGATCAGCAGCAGCGCCAGCGCGCGATAGGTCCATTCGCCCCAGCCCAGCCCGAAGGCCAGCGGCGGGACGACCGCGACCAGCAGTGCGGCGCCGACGACTGCGGGCATGTAGACCCGGCTGAACCGGTCGATGAAGCGCTCCGTCGGTGCGCGGGCGCTTTCGGCCTCTTCCACGAGGCGGACGATACGGGCGATGGTGTTGTCTTCCGCCGCCTTCGTGACCCGCACGCGCAAGAGCGCTTCATCGTTGATCGACCCGGCGAAAACCTTCGCGCCCGGCTCCTTCAGGCGCGGGACACTCTCACCGGTCACCGGGCTTTCGTCGACGCCCGAGATGCCCTCGATCACCTCGCCATCGCAGGGAACGCGGTCGCCGGGGCGGACCTGCACCACATGCCCTACCCGAAGCTTTTTAGCGACAACCTCCCGCGTCGTGTGGCCCATCTCCAACCGCGCGGTCTTCGGCACGAGTTTCGAGAGGGCCCGAATGCTGTCGCGCGCCTTGCCGGCCGAGACGCCTTCCAGAAGCTCGCCCACGGCGAAGAGAAAGACGACCAGCGCCGCTTCCTCCGGCTCACCGATCACCAGCGCGCCGCCGGCGGCGATCGTCATCAGCATCTCGATGGTGAAGGGCATGCCGGAGCGCGCCATGGCGAAGGCACGCCGCGCCACGGGCAGGAGACCGATCAAGGTGGCCAGAACGAAGGCCCACTGGGCGATCTCGGCCGGCAGAACGAGCCGGGACGCCCAAGCCGCAGCGAGCAGCGTGCCGGTGACGATCACCAGCCGGCCCTTGAAGGATGTCACCCACGAAGCCGGCACGTCCCCGGCCGGCTCGATGTCCTGCTCTGGCTCGCCACCGAGCCCTGTGCTTTCCGGGGCATGCGGAAACGCCCCATCCGGCAGGACGAAGCCGCCCTTGGGCTTCTCCGGGAGCGCCCCCTTGGGTGCGATGCCGAAACCAACGCCGCGCACCGCCTGCTCGATCTTCTCGGGTGATGTCCGTGTCTCGTCGAGCGTCAGCCGCAGCCGCTCCGCCATCAGCGCGACATCGACATCTGCGACGCCGGGCAGGCGCTCGACAGTGCCACGCACCTTTGCGGCGCATGAGCCGCAATCCATGCCCGTCACGCGCCATTCATGTTGCCGGATATCGCCGCCCGCCATGGCGTTCTCCTCGCCGTGATTCCCAGTCGACATCCGATATACGATCTACAGTCGCTGTAGCTTCAAGCCCTTTGGCATGTTTCGTTTACCCAAGCCAGACATCGAGGAAGAGCATGAGGACCAAGCCGATCGACAAGCCGAACGTCGCCTTCCTCTGATGGCCCCGACGATGGGTCTCAGGGATGATCTCATGGCTGATGACATAGATCATCGCGCCCGCCGCGAAGGCCAGGCCCCAAGGAAGGAGCGGCTGGGCCAGCGAAACCACGCCCGCCCCGAGTGCGCCACCGATTGGTTCCACGAGGCCGGTCAGCGCGGCGATGGTCCAGGCTCGGCCCTTGTCATATCCTTCACCGAGAAGAGAGACTGCCACGGCAAGCCCTTCGGGGGCGTTTTGAAGACCGATGCCCAAGGCAAGCGGCAATCCACCCGAGACCCCATCGGCTCCGAAGCCCACGCCGACTGCGAGGCCTTCCGGGACATTGTGGATCGTGATCGCGAAGACGAAGAGCCAGACCCGTCTGAGGGAGGCGGCTTCGGGACCTTCCCGCCCACTGCTGAAATGTTCATGTGGCAGGCGCTCATTCATCCATGCCACGGCGCCGATCCCCAACAGGATCGCCACGCAGACGATGGCCGCCGGTGCCGCGCCATTCTCGAAGCGGGGTTCGGCCGCATCGAGGGCCGGGATGATCAGCGAGAAGAAGGATGCCGCGAGCATGACGCCTGCGGCGAAGCCGAGCGCCAGATCGCGCGTGGCGCGCGACGGGATCTGGCCAAGCAGCACGGGGCTTGCACCGACCGCAGTCATGGCGCCGGCCAGAAGGCTGCCCACGACGCCGAGGGCGAGCGGGGACATTTGCTCCATCATCAAGATCCTTGTCCGAGCGGGAATGGAGACGGTCAGAGGCTGCCGGTCGCGACGTGTTCAGGCTCTTGCGACAGGCGGGCTTCGAGCCGGGACCGCGCATTCAGGAGGCGGGTCAGCGCCTCGCCAGCATCGGTGGCGACATCGGTAGCTTGAGCCAGACGCTCGTCCGACAGCGGATCTGTGGGGCGGCCGTTCACACGCACCTCGTAGTGCAGGTTCGGACCGGTTGCCGTGCCGGTGGCCCCCACACGACCGATGGTATCGCCTGCGGCGACGCGCTGCCCTCGTGCCAATCCGTCCGGCACTTCGCTAAGATGGGCATAGCGGGTCAGGGTGTCCGAGCCATGCGCGATCTCGACGACCCGGCCGTAGCCGCCGCGCCAGCCCACATAGGCGATGCGCCCGGGGGCCGTGGCATTCACGGGTGTTCCCCGAGCGGCGGCAAAGTCGACGCCGGTGTGCATGCGCACATTGCCATAGACCGGATGGGTGCGCTTTCCGAAGACGGAGGAAAGTCGCGCGCCCTGCACAGGCGGGGCGAAAATCCGCAGCGCCTCTCCATCAAGATAAATGGTGGCGCGGCCGCTTTCATCGTCGGGCCAGACCACTTCGTAGAGGGCGTCCCCGACATTCAGCGCTGCGAATGCCAGCCGGGGTTCGCCGATAACAGCATCCTCCACCCTCATCTCCCGCCAAAGCAGGCGCAGGGTCTCACCCCCACTGAGTTCACGGCGGAAATCCACTGTGCCGCCAAGAATCTGTGCGAGATCGACGGCAAAACGTGCCGGGATGTCCCTCTCCGCAAGCGCCGAAGAAATCGAGGTCACGACTTCGGCTTGCCCGGCCACGATCTCGACCTCGGGCTCCGGTGAGACGACACGGGTGGCCAAGCGATCCCCGAAGGTTGCCTCAATACGGGTGCCGTCATCGACCTCCAGCGTGACCCGCTGCGGGGCGCCAAGATCGGTCGTCATGACGGAAACGACGTGACCAGGGCGGAGCTTGCGCAGGTCGTATTCGACGCCGATCGCAAGAGCGACCTCCGCACGATCCGCCGCTTTGAGGCCAGCGTCCATCAGAGCCGTGTCCAGCGTCTCGCCCGCAGCAATCTCGCGCGACCATGCAGCACGCGACGGCGCCATCACCGGCAAGGCAACTGCCGTCACCAGCACCTCGGGGAGAGCCAATGGCATGGCGACGGGTGCAACATCTTGCTCCGCAGAGATTTCGATTGGGCTGCCCTGAGCCAGCGGCGGTGACGCGATGGGAGCAGGCGCCCAATCACCGATCGCCGTCAGACCCGGCGGCACCGCTTCCGTCGGAACCAGGGTCGGGTAGACGAGGATACCCACCGAAACACCGAGTGCCGCAACCCCCGCGGCCCAATAGCGCAACCTCATGCCGGACCCTTGCTGGCAGAAC
>JACLAD010001923.1_pt1 | contig 13947 bp, 7 predicted proteins | sample 8027901 | NCBI WGS metagenome assembly JACLAD01 (sample SAMN15725071, study PRJNA655200) | protist metagenome | isolation source: fluorescence activated cell sorting (FACS) single amplified genomes of... | place: Spain: Blaines Bay Microbial Observatory, Mediterranean Sea | collected 2016-07-05
GCACCTTACCCTACAACGTAAGTGTGTCTCATCTGTGGCGTTACTATGGAAGGAACTGCCACGCCGGAAGGGGCTGATGTGGCTGCACAATCCAAGCCACGCCTGTAGTTTTTCCCCCTGGTCAAGATAAAGGGCCACTTAGCAAGGAAAGGAAGCAGAGGAACTGACAGCCATAGAGGGCCCAAAGCTTTGCGCCAGAATGAAGCAGGCGACTGGTAAGAAAATGAACTCGCCACCGACGCTGCTGCCGCCACGAGTTGTGTCGACGCCAGATCTGCGAGATATATCGCTACTGCCCCCGCTGCATTTCAGTCCAGCAGGATCCCCCCTCGAGAAAGCATATCAGAAGCTCATGCGCGAAGCCTCGCGCCAGCAGGCGTTGTCGGACCTGAAGAGCAAGGAGCGGAAGCTACAAACTGAAGCAAGAGCTCGCAGCCGACAACGGAAGCTGCCACCTCGATCGAGGGAAGGAGTTAAATCTAGGGCTGATCACGCTCAACAAATTCACTTTGCGGGAGATTTGCTCCAGCGAGCAGGAGCCCTTCCATCGCTGCCTCCGAGTAGTCCTAGTACTGCTGACGGTGAAGATGGAAAGAGAGCAACATCTTTGGCAAGCAGGGGTAGCCTTTCACTGACGCCAGAAACTCTTTCAACATCTTTTCCCGATGGAAATGACAGCACTGGTAAGAAAGATGTAGAGAGTCTGCGATCATCTTTGAGTCCAGCAATGATTAAGAGAAACCATAAGCTTGTTGAAGTGCTTAACGATGTTCAGCAAGTCACTCTCTGTTTTCAGGAGATCATAAAACATATATCTTTCCATAAAGTCAACACGGGACGCGTTCTCTGGAAGCTTCAAGGTTCGTATATACAATTGTTCGAGCGGCTAATTCAAGTTTTTGCAACCCGCGAAAAAAAAGAGCAGGAGCAAATCGACCGTGAGGAGTCCAATGAGGATGCAGAAATGGACATGCTCCGATTGCAGATTATGGACCGTCAGTCAAAGCTTGATGCGCAGGAGAAAATCACACTCTCCTACAAGGATACAATAAAATCACAAGCTGCACATGTGAGTGTGCTTCAAGCTGAGGTAGATACTTTGCGGGCAGCCCTCATGGATGAGGCTGCTGCGGCAGACGCCGAAGCCAAGCGAAGAGCGAAAGAAGAAGAGGATATTAAACGCAAAATCCAAATTGACGTAAAAAACCGCCAGGATGCCCGCAAGGTCCTTTTCGGAGGAACCAAACCAAGTGAGCTCGACTCAGCATTTACTAACTCACTTGGAAATATGTTTGATGTTATCGAGGACGCTGATGAACAGGCACAGCACCACGAGCATCTGCTCTCTGACATGAATTCTCTGATGATGGTGCAACAGGTAAGGGCAATTCTCATATCATCATATCAGGTCATGACAAGTTGGCATTCATCAATACTGATTTCTTTTCCGTTTCCCCTTCTCCTTAAAATTGATTATCGTGTGTGTGTGTGTGTGTGTGTGTGTGTGTGTGTGTGCGCATGTACTTTTCATACGACGGAAAATCAGTCCGTTGATACTGGAGAAATTGCAAAAATGGCTTTGAGAGCAGCTGTGAAGAAGGCACAAGGCCGAAAAGTCGATGTTACGGAGCTAAAGTCGAAGGTAGACGAGAAAGTAACCGCAGCGCAGACGGAAAACTCCCGTAAAATGCCAGAAAAGAAAAATGTTGACGTATCCAATTTGCAAGCAACATCTGACGAATCCCGTCCTCAACGCCGCAAAAACCGAACACGTAATTACCCGCAGATGATGACAGAGCGACAACGCCGGGCTGCGGAACAGCGAGAGAACGATCTAAGGGCCGAATTTGAGCGTGAGCGTGCAGATCTAGAAAAAGAGAGAAAAGCGATGATAGAGCAGATGAATAAGATGCGCGAAAAGCTCGAGGCCAAAGAGAAAGAGCTTGCAGAGCGACAGAAGCTGATCGAAGAAGAGGCTCAAGCTGCACAAGAAGCTGCAGCAGTGGTTCGCGAGGAACACAAACAGAAAACCTTGGAAGAAAAAAAGGAAAGCGAACAACATGTTAACCTTATGCGCAACCTATCTATGATCGGGGAACAGGGACCAATGGAGGATGCATGCACACAAACAGTTGTCGATGAAGAGGGACTCTGGGATGCAACTGGGGCGAAAGCGGTAGCGATTAGCGGGCCTATACTTGAGGAAATCTGGCGGGAAAGAAAAGCTGCTGCTGCGCGTATGTACCCAGAGAATGTCGTGTCTCGATCTTTGGATCCACTTGCAGGTCCTGGTGAAGAAGACGATTCCAGAAATAAGCTGAAGGTGGACGCTGGAAACAAAATGAAGGGCGTGCCTTCGCAACCCGTGACGCGAGGAAAGGGGGGTTGGTTCATACCACCATCTCTCAAACATTTCATGTCGAATCTTCCAAAAACAGTGGAGGCTCAACCTATCAAAACACTGCCTTGGCTTTCGAAAACAATAGACGAGATCTACCAAGCAAAACTTGTGGCCGACTACTACGACACGAGGGACGGTGATCCTATGCAAACACTGCCCGACTTTTTGTGCGAATATCTTCTCATGAAGTATGGATTACGCCGTGTTGCTGAAATGCATCTTTACGAAATCGTCATGAGTGTCAAGAAATACTTCATGAAAAATCTGAAGGTGAAAATGTTTGCTCGATTTATGGGCCTGGCCAAAATTCGACATAAAACCTTAGCCGACCGGAATCCCAACGAGCCCGAGCTCGACATTGGTGTATTGCAAGTTTTTCTCTACACGCGCCGCCGCTTAATGTTGGACACACGAGTGTTAGAACGGGAGATTGCCACTCCCGCTCCCATACAGAGGTCTGATGCGAATTCGGGAGACTCACCCTCCCACGTCGTGTTTACCTCTAATTGTCGCACATATGTGCCGCTGCGACACGCAGTGACGCAAATGCGCCGCGTGTGTCGTTTCATGGCACCTCGGAAACTGATAAAGTTTATGCGCGCGATCGAGAAGGGTGTTGCGATGCGACTAGCGTCGGAAGGAAAGAAAGTCTTTCCTGTCTCCAATGACACCGGGGGACAGACAGCTGTGCGTTTTGAAATGAGAAATGCGATGCTTGATAACACTACCAAAATTTCAGAAGACGAAGTCAAGGACGGCGAAGATAATGCAGACGGCAGTAAAACTAGTGGTAAAACCGAGTGGTCAGTTGTTTGCTGTCTTGATACGTGTATGGAAGTTCTGCTTGATATTCTCGAAATTCGCACTCGGCAGGTTTATGATGAGCTTGTGAGGGCATTTGTAGAAGGTGATGACAATGGCGACGGAGTGCTCTCTTTCGATGAATTCGAAGCAATTATTCAAGCTAAACGGCCAACTTTCACGTCGCGCCGCGCCCTGCGGATGTTTAAGGTAGCCTTGGAAAAGGGAACAGGAAATTCGACAGCAATAGAGAGATCAGCTTTTGTGGAAGCGTGCAAGCAATTCGGAATGGGTTTGCTGGTTGACACTGCTGCTCTTGATGCAGCGGACATCCAGGTTGACGGTGGCATCGCTGAAAGCATGAGCATTAATGCGGACACCCTACCTCCTTCAAGACAAACATGGACCGCACGTAGTCCAGTGTCCAGGGGGAGTCAAGGCACTCGATCACGCTCAGGCACTCGTGACGGTAATCGCGGAATTCGCAGCCGTGCCCAATCAAAGATTCTTACAGATCGTGAAATCCGCGTTGCATCTGCGACGAGAGATATTGGTGAGGTCAATGAGAGTTTAACCGCTCTGGCCAAGATGATTACTAGCCTGCAAGGGGAAGGGGGCGATGACGATCATGAAACACAAGTAAAACGTGTGGAGAAAGTATTTGCTGCTTGTCGACCAGTATTAGAAGCCATAGAACGTTTCAGCAAAGCCCATGGAAAATTTTTTCCACTTCGGGAGGCGTGAGGGTTTAAATTTTATATTTTTTTACTTGTCGATGACGACGAGTACAACAGAATGTGAGAGATGTAATTAGAGGTTTCTCGTCAGCTTGCTGTCGATCGCTCGCATTCTCTTGGTCTCGTCGTCATCGACATACTTTCGTAAAAAAAACGTAGCGGTGAGAAGTAAAAGTAAAAAGTAAAGACGTTTATAGTTTAAAAACTGTCAAAAACAGTTTTATTTTTTTTAAGCGAAAAGCGAAAAGGTAAAAAAAAATGTGAAAAATTTCAAAATTGTAAAAAAAATTTAAACCGGATTATTAGGATTATTGGAAAGCTGCACGCTTTTTTGAACTCTCTCAGAAAGTTCAAACAAGTAGTAGACGAGTCAGGACTGGCTGCAACGGGGGATTTGGCTTTAAAGTCGGATTACTCAGCTGCGCTGATACAACCTCCGAACCAACATCCTCCTCTGACTTGGCTGCGCCATTTTCTTTTTCTCCACTTCCCTTTCCATTTTCAGCATCTTTCTCAGCACAATTACTGCGATAGTGGTTATTCTCAATAGCTTTAGCCAGGTATTCATTCCCATCATCCTCTTTGTTCAACGTAGATTCTTCGGCTTCTTCTCCTCCACCACCGTTATTTTTTGGAAGTGACCTCTTCATGCTTGGAAGTGGAGGGAGCACAATTGCGTTTGTGCCCGCCCGTCGCCCTGCACTCGTTAATGCTGGTCCAAGAGTTTTCGACGCTGTGAAAGCAAGTGCTTGTCGCCGGAGCCGTGCACCTATTTCTTTTCCATTTTCCAATGGAATATAATTATCGCGAAAATCAAGAATCTCTGCCGTATACATATGCCCGACCCAGAAGGGTAATTTTGTCAAGACGTTTGACTGAAAAATGATTTCTTTACACAACCTGAGTTTAACCATAGATTCTGGCATTTCCTTGATTTTGTTATGACCGCAGTTCAAAATTTCAAGCACTGTCAGCTGGCCAATATTCTTTGGAAGCTCTTGTATTTTATTTTTGTCCAGACGAAGTACGCGAAGTTGTTTCAATGCACAGATGCTGTTGGGAATATTTTCGAGGCTATTATCAGTGACGCTCAGTTCCTGTAAGCTAGACACCAACCCTAGCTCTGTGGGCAGGCGACGAAGACTATTATGACTAAGTGTAAGCTTTGTCAGGGCTTGCATCTTAGATATTTCACACTCTGCAATATCTGTTATCGCATTATGGGCAAGATAGAGCCACTGGCATTTCTCCAGAATTGTTATTTCCTCGGAAATACCCGACAGTCCGTTTTTATTGAGGTACAGCTTTTGTAAATTGGGTGGAAGGGCATTAAGACCATTTCCCTGCCCCAGAGAGTTGTTGTCTAAGTCTAGGATCTGAAGTTTGTCAAGATGGCCGAGAGAAGCTATATCAATTATATCGTTGTCCATAAGGAAGAGCTGCCTTAAGCCGTACAGTTCGAGGAGAGGGTGTCCATCCAGAATTTCGAGGATTTCATTTTCAGCAAGATTAATCGATTCTAGCAGGGACGCCTCTCCAAGAATTTTGGGGACTTCATTGATGCGCATTCTCATCAAATCGATATGCGTCTGCGCCTTTTTGATAGCCTTTTCGATGTACCAGATCAAATTACTCATGCGCCGTTTTTGCTCGGTATCAATGTCTTCATCTTCGTCATCGTCATCGTCATCATCACTCTCCTGATATTTATTGGAATTCAATAGAGCCACAACCGCCGGCTCAGCATAACCGCAACATGTTCTCGTTAACCAGAACATGCTGCGGTGAGCACACAGGAAGCTGAATAGGAAGCAGTTGCTAACATTTTGACACAATTGCAGCCCACGTATTTTATTCTTTGGGGGAACAGGAAGCTTCGAGATTTTCACAATTTTCTTTTCGATGCGCCGGGAAACCCGAAGAAGGATAACCTCAACCCATGACATCATTTCATTCATCCACATCATGTTGAATCCTGCCCAGCACAACCAAGAAATTATTGCGAAGCCAAACAACATTTTGCCAAGATTACGTCTTTGTGGAAGATGCCAAGAAACGGCTACCCAGCGACAAAGATCAACGCCCTCTGGGCAGTGGCTATATTCGTATTCCGCGAAGCATGCGGGGTGACTTGCTGGCTGTGGAAGTATGTAGCAAGGCGCCTCCGTACCAGGTGGAAATTTTTTCGAAAGACCCAGATCAGCATCTGTTCCCATAATCAATGATTTCATAGCCAGCTGTCCTTCTGCAAGCACCGGATCACGCTCAAACCAAGATTTGGCGAACACGTTTCGCCTCACTAGTATTCGATGCTCTAGATGAAAACGAAATTTTGACGCCTCACACGCCTCGCTGCAGTTGCTGATAAGGCTAAGAAGACTTGCAATAGCTTTTGCCGACGAAGCATTTATCGCTGGTGGTTTCTTCTCACCAAATGATGATCTCTTCTCTGAGGTCTGCGCGTCTTGCCTCAAAGTTGACATCGTCTTCTCAGGAATGTCCAGAGCGACATTTCCGTGAAAGCAAAAATTCGGCACTCGAACGCAAAGTTCTTTGCAGGACACCGTGTCTGTTTTGAGAGTGACTTCAACCCTCCACGCCAGAAACTGGTTTAAGGAGGAGTCATGAGACGCTACGATGGGTCTAGCTTCCCTCTCAAGCCGAAAGTTCTCCTCCCTTGTGATATCTATGACCCGACAGGACGCCTTGTAACTATGCCGAGCAAAATGGATGTCCACCTCGTCAGCATACTCGACGCGGGAGAACAACCAAGTCAGTGTAATTGACAACGACAACATGACGACGCAAACAATCCACATCAGGGGTTCAGGAGTTCGTTTGCACATTGCCAGTGACTTTCGCAGTCGTAACCGGCACCTCCGAGTCCGCATTTCGAGAACATAACAGAAGCCATCCTCTCTCGAGTCGAAATTTAAATCTCGCAACGTCTCCTCCGCCTCCCCACCGTCATCTTTTTCATCTGACGGAACCTCAGAGGACCCCCCCGCAAAGATTTGTGTCATATCGCCGTCGAAGAACTACGACATGCGAGGAGACCACATGCGTCTATAGAATGTTAGCAGCGACTCTTTCCCAACTAGTCTTCGCGCACAGTTTGGGCGATGCGTTGATGCAAATTACATTTTAATTTTGTTCACCAATATGTTCGCACGTTCTCCAGCGCGTTTAAATGTAAATTAAATTTTAGGTAGCTTTTGAAAATGCCGACATCGACGGATCGACGAAGTGAATAGTTAAAAATTTACGTCAGTTTGTGCGTACTGGTACTGTAGGTTCGTTAAGGTATACCTTAAGGTGTACGCACGTACTACAAACAGTCACACACAGACAGGCACAGAGGCAGAGGGGTCTGAAGATTTAAACCTCTCTCTCACCTCTCACCCAGGCGGCCGAGACAGTCACGAGTAGTCTAAAGCGATGATGGTGGCCGACCCAGCAGACGAATGAACGACAAACTCTGGGGAGGAGTTCTACTGACGCTGACAACGCTGGGACTACTCTACTTTACGCTCTGGCTTCTTGTTACTCCTTTCCTCGAAGGTGATGTCGAAGATCTTGAGGCTTACTTTCCGCCACGCGACTTAGCCATTGCACTTACCACTTGTGCACTTGTAGGCGTACTCGCGATCACTGGCTGTTCACTTGGGTGTATGCTTATGGAGCAGGCACCGCCGCAGCTCGAAAGATGCAAGACGTAAAAAAAAGCAAAACATCTTTGCTTCTCTGTATTGGCAGAAAAAAAGACACCGGCTGGACCTTGGGGATCGCTGCTACCTATACTCTCTGCCCACAGTATAACAGAAGCAGTGGCACCAAACTACACGGGTGAGGCGAGTTACCTTTACGGGGTATCCACAGAGGAGGCATGAAGCAACCTCTAGTATACCATCTTGGGATGTTGCATATTTCAAAGAATTCGCAACACTCGGCGCCGATGTTGTTTTCTAAAACTACTGCTGCTGAAAATACTCGGTGCATCTTCCACGATAAATCATAAATCAAATTTTACGAATTAAGTAAAACGTAAAACATGTATTTACAAATAATCAACCGATAGCTTTCGGTGGTGAATGTTTTTATCGCGTGGCACGGGTCCGTGCGTGGCATATTGAGCAACACTTTCTGCGACCCATGGATGTCGCAAGGCTTGCTCGGCTGTAATGCGGGACTGCCAGTCTATGCACAGGCATCGTTCCACGAAGTGCTGAGCACACCTAGACAGCGATTTAAACTCCTCACGCTTCGACCACGCCCTGCTTTGGACTATACGGCCATCTGGGTGGAGATATCCGCACTCAGGAAACGGCAACCTACCAGTAAGCATGAGATACGCAACAACGCCAACGCTCCACATGTCTGAAGTGAGCGAGACGCAGCTAGGTTTGCAAATGATGAGTTCTGGTGCCATATAGCATGGAGAACCAATGTAGCGGTCAACGTTTATGGAAGTCTTGCCATTGAGTTGCATCGCAAGTCCAAAATCTGCCAATTTCAGTGACTCTGCCATGGGAGAATGCGAAGCAAATAAAAGATTTTCGGGCTTAATGTCGAGGTGTACGACCCCCTTTCGATGACAGATGGACAGCGAATGGACCACCCGGGCGATCAAGGAGCTGGAAGCCATCTCAGAGAGGCGTCCGTGCGGTCCAATGTTGTTCTGCAAAACTTCCAGCAAATTCCCACCTTCTACAAACTCGAGCACCAAGACACCGTAGCGCCCGTCAACAGCACTTACTGCGTCAATAATTCTTACAACTGTGGGGATACCGGCGAGCATGCGTAGCGCAGCACACTCCGCCTCCAAGCATTGAGACAGCGATCGCGCAGGAGAGTGTCGACTATCACAGCTCAAATCCATTATCTTGAGTGCAACTGGTGGCTGCAGGCTTCCGAGAACAGTACCGCGGTGAATGACAGTGTTTGTTCCGCGACCAACTTGCTCGTGCACGAGGTACTTGCCCCCAATGATTCTACCTTCGAGCGACCTTAAGGAAAGAGCTGTGACCTGGGCAGCAGCTGCAGGCAATCTCGTCGTACAGTGGGTATTTGGTGATTCTATGATCCCACCCCTTGTCGCAGCCGTCACACCAGAGGCAGCCGTCACAGCAGAGGACGTGCATTTGAAAGCGTTCTCACGACACACTCTCTTGGAGGCCAAATTCCCGCAATATACATCATACGAACGCTTTAGCTTGAGAGAACAAGGGCCCTGGCGAGAAGGAAAGGTGCCGGACACCGGAGCTTGCGTTTCAAAAACTTTCTTTCCTAGTCCTAGTTGGCGACTCTCTCTCACTGTTCTTCTCTGCCTTTTCGTTGGACGAGAATCCAGCCTATCGCAGTATGCCGTGGAAGAAACGCATTTAGACCCATTGACAACTTGCGTTGGACTTTGAAAAAAATCTCTCCCCCGGAACACCGTAGCACAAAGTGCGTTCTCAATTTCAAGGTTGCGTTTCTTACCAATGGTGTTAGACGAGTCACGAAGAGGCGAGAATTGGGATGGTGGTGCCGGCGTTCCACGATCCCCACAAATCATCGTCCCCACATCGAGATAACTGCTGCTTCCGGCACCATGAAGAGCATCAATGGTCGGAACGCGCTGCACGCAAAGCACACCCAAGCCCTGCGGCATGGCACTCGGTACCGGCATACTGTAGCAGCTGGCAGACTCCTCGCCACGGGGTAATGCAGCTCAGCAGTCTGGCGGAGCAGTCTGGCGGAGCAGGCTGGCGGAGCAGTCTGGCGGAGCAGTCCGGCCGTAGGCCCTCAAACACTTTCCGCGACTGCAGAGTTGACTCCCAGCCGATGCAGTGGCGGCGGCCGGGGAGTGAACCGGGGGGAGCACACGGCACCTCGACTGCGCTGGTGGCCGGGGAGAACAGAACCGCCGTGGAATTCTCTAATATAGTGAGTACGGGCGTGTGGCGCGGGGAACGTGCGAACGCACGAACCGTCCCGGTTCCGGACTGCTATCGGCTTTCAAAAATCGGACAAGCTGAGCCAGTAGCTAATGACACCTAAAAAAAGCCGGACATCACCACAGCTTTAGGTGCATTTAGGCAGAGACACACACTAACACGTACGCACGTACAGTACAGGCCGACGGCAAGGAACATGAAATATGTCCACGTACACAGAGCCGGAGGCCGAGGCCGGCTGGAGTGAGGCGTGAGACGCGGAGGCCGAGGCTGACGGCAAGGCCTGAGACGCAGAGGGCAAGGCTGGGATTGCGTAGAGAATTGATGAAACATGTTTTAAAATTTAAATTAGTTTGGGTGGGCGGCCCTCCCCAGAGGGGACCGCTCACAACAATAAATGCTGATGTCAAACATGAAACATGAAACATGCGATCTCAAAAATAAAGTCTCACCGCGCCTGCCGCTAAGTCTCAAAGGGATGGGTACTTCCAAAGAAAGTTGATAGTTAATTTATCGTGTACCTTGCCCACGTTTACGCTCTTACTCTTACTCGTACATACGCGTTCTTCCTCGAACGGCAGTGATTCTATTTAACGTGCCGTCCACAGAGAATCACGATTCCACGATCAGGAAGTCGCTGGCCCCATGCCCCTGAATAGGGCAGCAGTCTCGTCTACTCCGCCACACATGGCCACCATCTCACTTCCATCGAGGGCGGCCAGTTTATCCTCGTCACCCTCCAACCAACCCGAAGAGCGTGCGTTGGCTGCGGCGGCGACTGCGGCAGAAATGTGTCCTGCGTCCCTGCTCTTGAAGAGAACATGTACGCCTTGCTTCATGAACCAGGACAGCACCAGCTGATGAATGTTCACATCGGCGAGACTCCCAGCGCAAATGGATTCAAGGATGCCGTTCGTTGGGTCGCCCATTTGGGCTGCCATGGCGACGACCGGAAGAAACGCAAGGGCACGGTACCCAATGGGTTGTATGTTGTTCGTCGCCATATACATCAGCAGCTCACGTTCCTGGTGTGTGATATCGAGGAAAATTTCGTTGGCTGCAGGAGGTGTAGAGTTCGTGGAACTGCAGAACGCCACCAGCCGTTTGAGGTGCGCGGTGTAAAAATTACTCACCCCGATCTTTTTCGTCAAACCATCCTTCTGAAGCTGCACCATGTTAGCCCAAGCCTCTTCGATATTCGCGTCAAACCATTCCCAAGTGCAAGACGACGTTACAGCTTCATTGCTAGCTAGATCACAGTCCCCTGGGCCCGGCCAGTGCACGAGCAACAGATCCACAAACTCTAGCTCAAGATCTGCTAAGTGCCGCACCATACGCTTCTTCACCGACGCATAGCTACCGACTGGCATGCCCTTGAGTTTCGTTGTAATATGCAGTTGCTCCCGAGGCACTGAGCTCTCCTTGAGAGCCTTGCCAACATGCTTTGTAGTTTGGTACATCTCGGCACAATCAAAGCTCTTCACACCCGCAGCCAGAGCAAGTTTCGTGGCAGCATATAAGATCGCGGGGTCGCTTATGCCGCCACCGTCGGCATATTCCATGGTACCGAATCCAAGAGATCCAACGAGATCTTGGCTCGACTTTGTCTCTCCTTCTCCACTCACTTTCGACGCTGGCGTCGCAACGAAAGTGAAGCCTCCCGTACTGAACTTGAAAGGCCGTGGCGTTTCGTCGTTGAATGCATGGTACTCACTCGCGATGGACACCTCAAAGACTCTACTTTCCCCCGGTTCCACAACGATTGGTGTGCCCAGAGCGCGTTTTACCTTTGGACCCACGTAGCGCACTTTGTTTCCCTGTGCATCTGCCAATCTCCAAGTGTCTTGTGCCCCAAAGTAACTTGGTAAGGAGAGGCTGTTCTGCCCCGCCGAGATGGTCAGTCGAAGATGGAGCCCCGTGCCGTCAAGACTTTCTGCGCTGGCTGTGCCATTGTTGGCCGCAACGATATCCATGCCGACTATGTATTAGTATCGACCTTTTTACAACCTCGCTGCAGTCTGTACATGCACACTTATAGATCCTAAAGCAACACACACGAAAAGGGACCACACGAGAGAGGACCACACGAGAGAGAGACACAGATCGAGCAGAGAGAAAAATTTCGAGGTGTTTTCGAGGGTTCATTAAAATTTGTTGTATGACCATTTTCCATATAATCAACAACTAATATCCCTATTTCCTATTTCCTATTTCCATGAACTGATGAAACGTGTCCACTAGAAGGACTACTACTGGTAACTTGCCCAAAACCGGAACTTTGGGGGTCGTTTCTTGAACTTCTAGGCGCCCTGGAGACGAGGGAATGCCAGATTCGTGATTTTAGCCTGTGTGCCCTACTGGAAATGTTGTGATTTTCACCTTTTATTTGAGTCAAATGTATAAGTAGTTTTTTGTACGTTAAATGGCTGACATTGACTAAAACATTCTCATGTCTAATTATAAGCAGATATACTTATAGTACTCAGTGAACATTGAATCCAATAACACCTCTTCTGATGAGACGGAAATTAGAGCCTTGTACCAGATCCTCCTTACATAGCTCAAATTCCGCCAACTTTTGGAATTTTCAAATTGATCCAGGCCAAAATATTTCATATTTGATCATTTAGAAATTTGAATTATGAGATTTAGATGATTAAAATTAGTGAGCTCTGTAAATAATTACTAAATATAAAACCTAAATAAGCTCATATTATTAATTATAAATGTTAGGGTTTTTCAATGTTGAAAATTGTGTCTTAAAGGGGTGTGGTGAATTTTTTTACCGTTATCATGAAGAGAGGTCATTATCATGTCTCTTCCAACACGTTGCACTGTGCACCCTCTCCTGGGAAAGCGCCAGAAGCTATCTTTGTTCTGTAAATTGCTGTCGTTTCTTGACGTCTTTGCGCGTGGAAAGGTATAGGGGTCGATGGGGTCTCTCCGGCTGCATCTTGCCGCAACAGGGTGCACAAAATCGAAGAGGACCTCTTTTGGGCAAGTTACCAGTACTACTGTCCACTTTTCCACTCATTCGTAATATCCCATACAGATGCTGGGTCATCTGCCCAATTCTGACGAGACGATGTTCAGAGAGTAATTTAAGTGAGAGTAATTTTAGTAGTGTGTGTAGCGGGAGACATTTTCTTCTACATGTTAAATAATAGATTGACGAAAAAGAGGCCCTGGGACACATCGACACTCCACTACTAAACTCTCTGTACTTGTCCCTCGTCCCGAACACTCAGGTACAATACATTACTATAAATCCAGATGATTTTAGATTTAAAGATTCGAAGCCTCTGCGAGTGATTTTCAGACGACATCGATATTGACTAATTCGGGACACCGGACACCGGAAGGTAGGACGGGAGAGATCCAGGTGTGACCATTGGAACTTGCACGCGAAGCAGGTCTGGTGATCTGCCGAAATTGTCTCAAGATCATTCCATCGCCGACGGTTGGACACGGCGGGAAAGGGCGTTACGGCTGAGAGATCATCGCACTACTTTAAGTGCATCTTTCCGAACTGCCCGTCTTGGTTGCTGCACCAAGGAAAAATAGGAGGAAAGGGGGAGGGGATCCAGATCGGAAATCATGGTGAGCGTGAGGGAGCGCATGAAGATGTTCGAGAAAAAGGAAAATGGGAACGTCCCTTCACCATCTAGCGCGGCAAAGAAAGGTAGTAGCTTTCGTCGACGAGGGAGTGCAAATACCGCTGAGAAAAAAACAACCAAAACCTGTAATGACGTTACTAGTAGTACGGCTCCCTCTCCAGCCAAAGCTTGTCCTCCAGCTCCCTCAAGTGCAGCGCGGAAACCAGGAGATGCGCAGCAAGAAAATAGGCGCAAGGTTGAACAAAAGAAAGGTAAGGTCTCTACATACTTGGCGCAGGCGAAACTTCGAGGTGCTAATTCGGATGCAGCGGACGGTACGGTGAGAGGATTAGGAAGCAAAAAGACGCTTGATAGACGAGCTGCACCAGTACGTTGTCAGAACCAGGCGACAAGACAAAATGAGCCCTCAAAAAGTTCCAACTCTAACAGTCCAGCCACGATAGGTCCAAAAA
>JACLAD010016333.1_pt1 | contig 13945 bp, 7 predicted proteins | sample 8027901 | NCBI WGS metagenome assembly JACLAD01 (sample SAMN15725071, study PRJNA655200) | protist metagenome | isolation source: fluorescence activated cell sorting (FACS) single amplified genomes of... | place: Spain: Blaines Bay Microbial Observatory, Mediterranean Sea | collected 2016-07-05
TTAAAACTATAGTATGGAGATTTTTTGTTATTTTCTATAGTATGATAATTCTTCCTATGAAGTTTTTTTAATATATTGAAATAGCATTATAAAAATAGCATTGACACAGGCCTTTCAACATTTTCTGGTGCCTCTACTTTCAAAACGAGTCATTATGACTGGTTTACAAATCGTGAAATCCTAAACCAGTCATAATGACTGGTTTGAGTTTTAGCAAGTAAATACTACAGGGAAAAAAAAATTTCACAGGTTTTTTGATGTAATTATTCTAATTATGGATGTTTTTTTCTGTTGCAATTGGCTGCAACTATTACCATTGCATACAATTGTGAAATTAGTGTTTTAAGTGGTTTGCATTTTGCAAGCGATGGATATTATAGCTGGCTGGCCACTGGGCAGAAAGGAAATGTTATAAAATATTAAGTATTTTAATAACTTTATACAATATTCGTATACTTTGGATTTTTCATGTTTTGGCGTGATTTTTACAATGTATTTTGTATACTATTTTGTACTTAATTATATATTGTATTGATTCTATGCCAAAATTCAGTATATTTAATTTGTAAGTATAAAGTTGATAGGTAAATATAAATTTATCAAAATACAATTCATGTCTTGTCCTCCATTTTCGAGGCAAAAATAGAGGTTTTTCATGAAAGATATAGGGAACAACAATGAAATTTATATAAATCGATGGTATGAATTTTGATATTTACAGATCCGGGAGATCAAATTATGAATAAATATTTGTATACAATTATACTTAATATTGTATATAAATATAAATCTACCTATGTAATTATACAAAATAAGATCATAAAAGTTGAAATTATTGCCTTAAAAATGCAATTTTACAAAATACGGTGGTTGTGATCCAAACATACTGTAAATCAACATGAACTCAGTGTGGAAAAAAAACTCCAGCTATGATGATTTTAAGATACAACACTGTGTATATGTTAAATGGGGCTTTTGAAATTTCATCTCCACGAAATACCACAACTTATTGCGATATTGTTGTGCTTCCTCAAAAACGTAATGACGATGACGGTGATACAACCATACATGTATATATGGATACAGATGAAGTCAATAGTTCTATGTATAAAGATGCTTTATCATATGATTTATATATGCAAAGTGAAGTTCAGCATGATAATTTATTAATGAATTTTATTCCAATAATGCATGTTGATACGATAATCGATGATGGAAGAAAAAATGTACGGGATATTCAACAACAACCTAGGCCAAATAAACAATAATACCCAATTGCAAAATGAAACTGATATTGTTGAAAATATTCATTTTCAAAATCCGTCATCAGATATTAATGTAAAAGATGCGGAGTTGACAATTGATACAGGTAATAGACATTTACATGTATATTGTCAAGTTTCTGCATAATGCTATTTACCTGCTTTTTTAATAAAAATGATAAAAAGCACAAAAAAAAAGCAATATTATAAAACATCATATTTTATTATATTTTTTTTTTTTTTTCATTAGCACATTAATTGAATTATTTCATATATGTAATTACAGTATACAATCGACCACACTTTTAATCTTTTTTTAATCAACAAATGAAATTATATAAATATAAGTCATGTTTCTTTCGTTTTATTTTTGTTGCCGGTGTATCCTTAACTTATATTATGTATTATTTTAAAAACTCAATTTTAAAATATGTTTATTAGTTAGTATTACGATGCTAATTGCTCTTACTTTTACCCTCATTATAAATTAAGGTATATTGATTACATTAAGGAATATATAAACGAAAGACGATTTATATTTTAATTTAATTATAAATTATTTAAAAATAATATAATTGAATTTATTATTATTTCAATAATAATAATCCATCACACATAAATTACATTTGTCGCATTTTCACACATTCCCATCATACTAGTATTTAGATGTCATTATCTGTGATGATACCTGTTGGTCAAAAGAATGCAATTTTGATGGTGGAGAGTGTGGTGTTATTAGGTGATTTACGGAATTGATTACTATGATTCTAGAGGATATGTGAAATTTACTCCGCATAAATTAGTAAAAATATTACGCATATTTTCGCATTTTAATTTTTTATTTATACTCTATACTCTCGTGATAATTCCTACTGTCAAAAGGAATAAAGTAAATGAGCCAACATTAAAAATGTAAAATACATTTCATCGCAACTATGACACAAAGCTGTGCACTAACAACCGCCATTCTGATTTTGCAACAACCTTCTCCTACTCACGTGTGAACTCTTCACTGTATATTGCGTTCCCGTCAACACCACGCCTTTGGAATAATGTTTGTGGTGTTTGTCTTGTACTAATTTAGGCAAATTATCGCCACATTTTTGTCTTGTGTTATATTCTTCACACTGTCCTTCCGAATCAAATGATTTGCAACTATCTCTCACCACCAATTGTTCACACTTTTTAAAATCTTTCAGCCCTGGACAACATCCCTTGTTATCTTCAAACACTTTAACAGTTACCTTCGCTCCAATCAAATAATCTCTGGCTTCACAATGTGGCAATTCACTTTGTAAATATCCATTTTTATCTTCGGTGTTCAGATTAACCACGGCAACCCATTCTTTTTCTTTACCTAACGTATCCATCGCGACCTGTTGAATCGAAATATCGTTCGCGGTGAACAATGGCGCAGGACAAGAAGCATCTATTACCTGATAACGTAGCTGCTTGGACAAACGAAACATTTCTGTATTATTATAATCAATATCATTTTTCAAATAATGCACAGCCACATTCCTGATGTTGGTGTTGCTCAAATCCAAATGGTTGTAGCCAAGGCAAAACAATTTCTTCCGCTTCTTCAGCTCCGATGAGACCCATTTCGAACCACCTGTGCATTTTACATCTAAAGCTTTTGGCGCTGGTTTCATTTGCATTACTTGTTGCATATTGTTTTTTCCTATGCGTTTGACAGCTGAACGTTTGCGTAGCGAACGCTCCATAGTTTCTAAAAACGATGAGGTCTGGATTGGCATTGGTTGCGTATATAAACTTTCAATTAAATTGTAAAATTGCGTCATGGAATGTTGGTATGGTATGAACAATTCACATAATTTCTTTTTATCTTTTGCACCTGGGGCATCCACAATACGTGGGCCACATAGTGAGACGTCGTTGAAAAATAAATCTACCAAGTGTTTTGCATTTTGGGTTTTGCTATAATGAATTGATTTAAGCGAATCCAATAATTTTTTCATACCTGTATGTAAATAACCTTCATGTTTAATCGTGTCGGTCACTTCTACGTATAAATTATGACGACTGTAATTTCCACCTTGTGATAATGCAAATGGTATAATATTTTCACGTTTAATTTCATTTTTTGGGTCTTCACAAACTTCCAATGTCGTATCACGTCGTTCTTTACAACAGATATTTGGCCAAAATGATTTTGCTTCTTTATCAATAGATTGAATTTGAAATAAATTATCTAAATCCATTCTAAAACTACAAAAGGATTTTAATAATTCATCACGATTGGTATCAATACATGTTGTATCTTCTTTGTCTTCAATTTCATTTGATATTTCCATGGCAGGGAAAATTATTGTACCGTCTTTACGTTCGTCTTCACAAGCAGATTTTTCTTTCTGATTATCTCTTGCTTTGCGTTCAGCCATCATTTTATCATGTTGTAATCTGATTTGCTCTTTTTGCCACAGACGTGAATTTTTAATAGATAAATCGTTTGTTTTTTCTTTTTCAGCTGCCATAATTTTATCAATGTTTTCTAACTTCCACATGACGTATTCCTCTGAAAACTCTCGTATACATGTTGATTGACCTGTACCTAATGTAACTTTTTTTTCTTCGCAAGGTTTACATTTCACATCAGTTCCATTATTGTTATCGTTATAATGATTTATGTCACAAGGTTTGCATTCCTTTTTCTTTGTAATGGCATCACCAGTAACTTCATGGCCAGCATTACATTTTATTGTTGGTACGGACATACATTTGGATTGCCCAGTTTGAAAATTTGTAGTTGGTGTTTCTTTTGAACATGGTGTACATGTTGGATCGATACCACCTTTACTGTTAAATGTATTGATTGGGCATTTGGTACAGGCTTTTGTTTTGCATATACAGTTAACCATATTTGCCCCATCAACCTTCGTTCCACAATTATTGGTCAATTTCAAATGGTCATTAAACCAGATTTTGTTCCCTTCTTGAAAGCAGCCCTGAGGATACATGTTCTTAAAGATGGTCTGACCCTGGTAAATTAAATTTTCCTTATTTGCCCACTCTCTACATTCATCAGAAGTCATCGTTTCTTTGCAATCACCAGTATAAAAGTTACTGACTTCTTCACCAGCTTTACATTTAAATGCATCTTTTTTACTCGTACATGAATTTTCCGAATCTTGTTTATTTAAAAACGTATATGGTCTATCTTCTGGGCATGGTGTACATTTTGTATTCTTTCCAGCTTTACTATGTGTATTTGGTGGGCATTTGGTACATGAAATGGTTTTGCAAATACAATCATATGGATGGTGACCACTACGACAATCATGCGTTGATTTATCGTTTCTGTTGAATTTATAATCTCCTTTAGTATCACGGATACAGCCATATGGGTGGTCATTTGAAGACCATTTTCGAATATACCTCTTATTTTTATCACTATCCATATTTATATTATATGTAGCAGTTGTTTTGCATTCTTCTTCTGTTTCAATAAGATGCTTGCATTTACCAGATGAACGTACAGGTATTGGATCAACACGTCCGACAATATAACCACCAGCACATGCATTATTTATTGATGAGCATGACTCAATTGAGTCTTGTTTACTATAAAAAAATGTATATGGTCTATCTTTTGGACATGGTCTACATGTTGAACTGGTACCACCTTCACTGTATGTGTTCGGTGGGCATTTTGTGCATATTTTTGTTTTGCATACACATTTTACGTCATCACTACATGGTATTGTTGATTTTAAGAATGGATTCCAAACATATACTTTATATCTATCTTCGGGATGAAAATGATAATGACAACCAGATACTCTTTTCTTATCACTAGCAAAATTAGGCTCGTAGCGCGTACCTGTATAAATAGCTGCGGCTTTACATTCTTCTTCCGTTGTTATTTTATAAATACCACTACATTGTGCACCAGATGTACGTAAATTTATCGGATAGCCTCCAAATATACCTTCACCAGCTTTACAAGTAACATCTCTATCACTACCATGTCTCCACTCATACACGACCTTATCTGAGCCTGGGCCTGAACCAGAGCCAGAGCCTGAACCATAATACCTCCCAGAATACGACAATTCACCAGCCCTGCCATTTGTATCTGAAGTTGCTGTATTAATTTGAATACTACCTCTTGCTGCTGAGTGACTCTTAATTAATGTACATTGTACCAATACAACTATAATTATTGCACTAATAGTTTTAACACGACGTATTGACATCATTGTTTGTTGTACTTTGTATCTTGTATATATAATTATTTTTCGTTTCTATACTTATTTTGAGCAAGCACAATTAAATAAATCGTTCCTTCGATCGTCTCGATCAAAACTATTTTCCGGTTGAAAATATTCTTTTATACTTCTCTTTAAACACCGTGCACGTGAATGTTCAACACCGCAGTAGAATTTTAAAACTGTTCGCTGATTGTTTTAATTCTTCTTTCGCTTTTCTTTTTTTGTTTTGACGTTTCTGCTATAGTCCGTTTGTCTCTTCTATAATATATATATATATATTTAAAACACTGTAAACCAACACCCTCCCCTTCTTTTTAATAATAAATATTTTTTTCTACTACAAACTACAAACCACTTTCCTTGTTTACCAGGTACTAAACCATAGCATTGCCACACCATCCAGAAAACAAAAACCAAAAACGTGCTAAGACTCTTTGCGCGTATAATGATATCACCCTGCTAAAAAATCCTTTTAAAAAATTAGAAACCCTAGCAGGCGGGTAGCACCGCACGCGCACATAGGCCGCAGGTGTCTTGACTCTAAGAAAATATGTTACTTGGGCGGCGAGAGTTTTGTTTTTAAGGATAGTACCGAAAATTGGAGGGTTTTGCAATGATAGGAACTCTAGATTACATGCAAGTACAAAAATCTTTGGGAAGCTACCATAGGAATAGTGGGGACTCCACCATAGCACTAGGATAGAACGTTGCAAAAAATCTTTGGGAGTATTAGCATTACATAGCATTGGCAAAAATATGCCACGAGTCCCGAAATGCCAGTTTTATCCAAGCCTAAAAATGCCACGAGTTGCTACGAGGAATCATACTAGTATTTAGATGTTTGTTTTTTTATTTTTTATAATTATTTATTTTTCCCCTCAAATATTGGTTGAAATCTCTGGTCTAAGTACGGAGTAGTTGTATACTAGAATTTTTTTACCTATATAATATGTTATGTTGAAAATCAATAGAAAATTAAGTACGATATTAGAATAAGCAAAAAAAGTGCAACATTTGGCACCTCAAAGCTCATGTCCAGCTTGTCCGGGTCTTAAAAACAAAATATCGTTATGAGCATGTGATTTCGAACAACTTATATTATATATTTACACCACCCAGGCACCCAATAAAAAAAAAGTCTAATACATTTGTTTACATTTATGTATTAAATATTGTGTATATGTAGTAGTCGGAGTATATATGTAGAATATATGAAGAAAATTTATTATATAATATTATCAAACAGGTACAATGGCACAATGGTGTGTTGATGCTAGAACGACTTTTCCGACTTAGACTCCTCGCTCTTTTGTGGGTGCAATAGACTAGAGCTAGCCTGGCTACTGTAACTGGCTACCGGTATTATACCAGTAGCACACTGGCACAGTACATTTAAACAGAAAAAAAAATAGAGGAGTAATTTAAATACCCTAATAATAAATAATAATTTTTTATTTTTTTTTTGAATAGTATGTCTTTAGGATAATTTAAAAAATTTTACTCTCTACTCTATCTGTAGAAAAATGAATTTTTCCTATTTTCTTTTTCCCTGTGAGATGAATTTATTTTAATGATGGTGATGATATTCCAGTTTTTTTGGTTTAGAATACTTTTCTTGGATACAACAAATTTTTTTAAGCAGAATTTACTCCTTTTCCTGTTTGCGCATCATAATTAGTCATTTGCACCGTTTGTACAACGTTTGCTGGTACAACGGTTGCTTGTGCGACTTCTACTTTTACAGATCCGTCCTCTGAATGGTCAACCCTGCTAGCTTTGAAACCACATATCCCAGAAGCAAGTGTAAAGATAAGAGCTAGAAGCGTAAATATAGCAAGCAACCCTGTAAATAACAACCACATCGTAATGACAGGTTGTTGTCTACACATTGCTTGATCAATATGCATTGCCTTTTCCATCCAAACGCACAATGCACCGACATTATTGTACCAACTGAACGTAAAACTGAATACGATTAATTGCAACACTGACATAAAGATCATTGAGATTCCCCAGCATTTATGTTGTGCTTTAAATTTTTTGAAATTTCCACACATCCAGCAACATTTACAACATTTACAACATATCATGAAGGAATTAATTATTACAAACATTGTAATAAATAGTTGTAGAATCATCATTGGCATTGAACCTTTATACATGTCACATACCCCTCTAAATATTTTTGCAACATCTTTTATTACTTCTTCTCCACTCGTTTCTCCATCGTGGTATAATTTTCTTCCACTGGAATCTCCATATCGTTTCTTCATACCCAAAAGAACGTCTTGGAAGAAGTTTGGTAGGGCATTAAATACGGTATCGTCTACAAGCTTTTTTCCTGTTGCACTGGAAGTTAACAACATTCTTCTTTTGTCGCGTCGTTCCTTGCTGTAACATTTCAAAGTTCCACATGTAATGTTATCATATCTATGTGGTGCGAGTCTTGGCTGCGGTCCACTATAATCTGCCGTTTTAACACAGCAAGTGTTCTTTTGTGCATGACACGTCTTTTTGAATCCATCTGGTGAAGAAGCCGAGGTATCAATTTTTGTAACTACATAGCCTGGTTTACAAGCTCGTTCTCGATCTTCTTTACAACATTCGCCATCTGCGTAAGTCCTATCGCGGCCATGTGTCCACATACAAGCACTTGCCTCGCACTTGCTATAGTCTGTTGTATATACCTTGAATTCTCGCTTTGGTTGACAATGTGCTACATCTGGTACACCGTCGTACGATGATCCACATAAACGTTTTACTGCGCCATCTTTCATATAAACTTGATGCCAACTTGGCGCATGCTCTCTATCATTCATATCCTCTTTCCATTTGTTGTAACCATCATCTTTAGGTCCTGCCATTTCACACTCACCTCTGCAAAACAAGTCCTCACCACAATCCTCATCCTTTGTGCAAGCCAAATTACCTGGAGCCAACGTGTATATATCTTCCTGTTCCCGTGGCGGAGATCCGCCAAACCACGGGGATCCCGACTCCATGGCTGTAGCCATCATACATATGCCTGTCATAGTCTCACTAACAGCTGCCATATATATTGCAAATCCAAGCACCGCGCAGTAAGCTAGGAAGCTAAACCAGACATTTGGGCATGCACAGCATGCAGAAGTTTTGTATGCTGGATCATTTGTATGGCGTGTATCACAACAGCACATAATAATATGTATTTGTATTTCTTTTATCTAATTCTTTTATTATTTTCCACAGCGTATAATATGTTACGTAATATATTTACTGAATTTCTAGTGTAAAAGTTTATTTTAACTTTAAATGGTCTTTGGTAGACCGGCAGACTATATTTAAATAAAGTCTATTAAATTAGAAAATTCTGTCTTTTATGGAGTGTGGAGTGCCAGAGTGCTCCAAAGAAGTGTGTGTTTTTTTATTTCGATTTAGTGCTTTACAGGTACCTGTGTGGTGCTGGTATCCTTATATATTTTATATCGTTGTAATCCGGTAATAGCAATCCGGTACTCCGTGCCCAAGTGTGCTAAATTTTCTTATTTAATAATTGCTAATTTTCATTATTTTTTCCAACATAGTAGTACTCATTTTGACTGGTTTACTCTTTACTGATAGCTTTTGTACCAGGTACCATTTAGCATTTAGCACAGAAACCAGTTAGCAAAAAGTAGAGAGGCACTATTGATACGTCCTGATTTTTCTGCATCAGTTCAAGTATAAAAATAATAAAATAAAATCCTATATAAAAATATTAATTTCAGACGGCCGGGCCAAATGGAACTTCCTTTAGCATAGCACAGGCAGCGGAGGCACACGCGTCCTCCAATAGCATATACATAGCAGGTATAACCACTCCAGAAAAGGTTGAAAATAAAACACAACCAGCCACAATAATTCTGTGTGTTTTCATTGGGATAAGATTAGTAGGTGCATACGACGGTAACTATTACATGATAGGAAATTCATAATATTTTAAGTACAATTAAATATTAGTCTAAATCAAACGGTTTGAGTTTAAAATTGCATTTTGTGCTTATAATGAATAATATATACATATATATATATTACAGACTGGTATGTGAAGAAATGTATATTGTATTTATAGATACATATTGTAAGGAATATTATTCATTTTAAGAAGAATTATTATTTATAAAACGCATTGAAAAGAGATTCACTTTGAACGAGAAAAAAAAAACAAATTTTAAAAAAGATGGCACCACCAGCACAAGCACAAGATCCACCACAAATTACCGATTATTCCGTATTTGACGGTGACCATGCATTAGAAAAACCAAACAATAAAGGTGATTTTATATGGTCTGAACAAGAGGAACCACATGCATCCAGAAGAAAAGCAATATTGAAAAAATACAGTTCCAAAGTCAATAAATTGTATGGGTATGAACCGTTAACTAAATATATTGCTGCTGCAGTGGTATTCTTGCAACTTGGCACGGCATATTACATGCGCGATAAAGCGTTTACATTGGAATTTTGGGTTATTGCATATATTATTGGTGCTACTTGTACACAAAATTTATTCTTAGCAATACATGAATGTTCCCATAATTTATTATTTAAAAAAAGACAACATAATGAATTATATGGCATGTTCATGAACTTGCCAATTGGATTGCCATATTCCACGAAATTCAAATTGTACCACATTGAACACCATAAATTGCAAGGTGTTGATGGTATCGATACGGATGTACCAACGAAATTGGAACTTGTTTTATTCAATAATGTATTTGGTAAATTGTTTTTTGCAATTTGTCAAATATTATTTTATGCAGTAAGACCAATGACAGTACGACAACAAATTGTTAACGATGTAACCATCAAAAATTTCATCACGCAATTTACTTTCAACGGCTTAGTAGTATATTTCTTTGGTTTAGGACCAATTTATTATTTACTTGCTAGTGATTTCCTTGCTGGATCATTACATCCATGTGCATCGCATTTCATTGCGGAACATTATGTATTTGTTGGTGATGCAGAAACATATTCATATTATGGACCATTGAATATTTTATGTTACAATGTTGGATATCATAATGAACATCATGATTTCCCAAATATCCCATGGAGTAGGTTGCCACAATTAAGAGAAATCGCATCTGAATTTTATGATGATTTACCATATCATAAAAGTTGGCCAATGGTATTGTACCATTTCATCTTTGATAGTAGTATTGGTGCAAAAAATCGTGTGAAAAGACCTGATGTGAAAAATTTAGCAAGTACTACTATTTGTGGTGAAAATTTAGCTGGACGTAAATAGGAATTAAATAAAAGACACACACGGCTCAAGCGGAAAAAAAAGAGAGAGTGGTGAGAGGGAAAGAGATTGTTGCAATTATGTGTTGTGTGGCATTTGTCTTACAGAACCAAAAATTTAGTTTAATGTGTGTGTGTGGTATATATATATATTAAGAGTACGAAGTATGCTTATCATATCGAATATAATTTTTTTAAAAATAAAATATCATAAAAATTTGTGTACATCATGTGATATACGCTTTCGTATATTTTTTTAGACTATACCGCCTCTCAGTTAATTGTAAATTTTCTTTTGAAGAGTACGTACCACGCACGTTCGTATAGGAATTAGGATTGAGTAAATTAAAAAATAAAATTATTATGCGTACGTATTATTTTATATTAAACTCCCCACAGCCGTAACCTACAATATTATTTGATTAAAAAATTCCTTTTATCTCTCGAGATGTCCAACTTTTACACGCTATGATAATGTTTCAATCGATATAATAATACTTTGCCACGATCATTACCAATTGCTAACATACCACTATTTGCTGAAAAATCTACACTTGTAACATAATGTAATGGTGTTTGCGCTGTTGGCCAATTGGAATATACAGTTTTACTTGGTACATGGAATATTTTTAAACTATCTTTTTTCATCTGCGATGATATTGCTAATAAGCTTTCATCATGATTAAAACGCAATACATCTGTACGTGTTGTTAATGACATGATTGTTTTACTTGGTAACATCGCCGTGCTGCTTGTATTATTATTTTTATTCATATATTTATCAATTTGATTTTCATACAAGTTTACAACTCCACTACCACTTCCACATGCATAATAATCGTCTATTGCAGCAATCGCGGAAGAATGTAAACAACCATGATCTTGATGTCTATATAAACATCGAAATGTTTTCATATCCCATATATATATTTCCCCTTCATCACCTGATGTTATTAATTGTGTTCCATTTTTAGAAAACGATACATTACGTACATTACCATTCATTTTTAAATTTCTAATCCATTGTTTTGTTTTACCACTTACGATAACAATGTATCCATTATTTCCAATGAATGCAATGTATTTCCCATTTGGTGATATCGTAAATCGTTCGAAACTTTTTTCTTTTCTACCCATAATACGTGGTACTTTCATCATATTTCCAGATTCTAAATCATATGTATAAAAAAATGATCGACGGCCAGCTAATATAATTTCACTATTTACATGGGAAAATTCTGCTGTTGTTATTGGTAAATCACGTATAAAAACAGAGCGTACTTTTGGATTTTTTTTACCATCAATACTAAATAAACGTAATGTTTTATCAAACCCAGCAGTTAACATTAATTGTGGTGTTACATGATTGAATCGTACAGATTGTATCGTTGATTTAGACACACCGCGTTTATTTGCATCTACTAATCGTTCAATTTTCAATACATCAGATGGTATGATACTATTATATTTACCATTACTGGTTTCATCAATTAAACCATTGGAATGTTGTAATGGATTTAATGTACTTGTACTACTGCTACTATCATCATCGTGGTCGTCGTTGTCATCATCTACTGATATTTTGTTATTATTATCTTGATTATTTTTTGAAGAAGGTAATTTTGCCCATGATAAATTATTATTTTGTTGTATTTTTTCATGTTGTTCTCTTAAACGTTTTGTAAATTCAGTTCCAGTAACTTCATCTTCTCCTTCAAGTTTACGTAATTTTCTTAAACGATTAGCAGATGTTAAATCCACTGTAACTTCTTCATCATCTTCATCTTCCCAAGCTGCTGCTTTTTTTCGTTTTGTCAAAGTGTTATTGGATGACGTTGTGGTGGTGGTGGTGGTCGTAGTTGTTATAGCAGTTGGTTCTTCACTGATACCTAAATCTTCATAAAATAAACCTTGATTTCCATTTGATGGTATATCTTGATTATTATTATTATTAGTATCATCCTCTCTTTCGTCATTGTCATCATCGTGCCATTTTGTAGAGGATGAATTTTCATTTAAAAAATCAGTAGTACCAAATAATTCCGATGCTAAATTTGCTTCTTCTGTTCCAATTATAGGTTTATTTTTTTTCTTCTTCTTTTTCTTTTTTTTATCATCATTTGATGAACGATATGCCCATGCGGTATTACTCATTTTTTTTTTTTTTATATTAATATAATTATATAAATGTACCAAAAAAATAAAATAAAAAAATTATTAAAATAAGAACTACTCGTTGTCGTCTGTATATGTTTATTATATTCTAATTATGATACATACATACAAAATAATATATATCTTTGTTTTCTCTCTCTAATGCAGAATGATCCCTTTTTTCCCTTGCATCTACACACATATGCAATCTATCTCTCGTCGATATTATTATATTGTGGTTGGTTTTCATGTGAAGTTGAAGGTTCCTCACATTCCTCGATTAGTACCTATCAAATGACTATGAAAGAATTTATACTTGAATGAGACGAAGTTTTGGTTTTGGTTTGAGGTGTGGATAGGGTATTGTAGTTGGTAGTATATAAATATATATTATATATTAATAATATATGTCCATATCCTCATCATCCCTTCCACTTGTTGATACCCGTTTGATCCATCTCTTTTATATTGTTGTATAGCATTTAATTGTGATTTCATATTATCACTAAGTTGATTATCATGTAGGAACAATCTATTTAATGTATTGTTTGTTTTTAATACATCAATAATACTTTGTATTCCACCATCATCAGTAATATTATTATTAGTTAGGCACAATGATGTTAATGTATTGTTTGCTTTCAATGCTTCACCAATACTTTGTACATCCGTAATATTATTATTATATAGCCACAATTCCGTTAATGTATTGTTTGTTTTTAACACTTCACCAATACTTTGTACATCAGTAATATTATTATGACATAGGGACAAGTAAGTTATTGTATTGTTTCCTTTCAATGCTTCAACTACATTTTGTAAATCCTCATCACGGATGTTCTTTCCATTCAAATTTACTCTACTGCCATCAAAATTGACTCCATATTTTTTTGTTAATACAACTTTAAAATAATAACAACGCAAGGGATCATATTCAAGAAATTTTTTACATGTTTTCGCAAACATATTTATCATTGCAAGTATATCATCATCAAAATATGCTATGAGACCTGGTTTTGTAGC
>JACLAD010017038.1_pt1 | contig 13943 bp, 14 predicted proteins | sample 8027901 | NCBI WGS metagenome assembly JACLAD01 (sample SAMN15725071, study PRJNA655200) | protist metagenome | isolation source: fluorescence activated cell sorting (FACS) single amplified genomes of... | place: Spain: Blaines Bay Microbial Observatory, Mediterranean Sea | collected 2016-07-05
CGAGGGAAAGTTCGCCACACCACGCAAGACTGCACCTGCGTCTCGCTCCCACAATAAGGTAAGAAATACGCTGGAGCGTGGAGCGGATCCTTTTGAGACAAATTTCGCCAGCAGACGACAACTAGGGTAGCGCAGGGCGGTATGAACTCTGCAGAAAATAGTCGAAGGAGGAGTTCGACGGCCGGAACCGATGCAGTCCAAGACCTCGACCTTCACTTTGCCAACGGTACCACCTTCTCGAAGTACTTTCCAGGAGTGAGTCTTCGTTGTGTCTCAGTCTGTGCAGTATCGCGGCATACAAGCGTGTCAGGTGTTAGGGTTCCCGCTCGGCTCACCTCGCCGCCTGCGCCACTTAAAAAATCATTACCCTCGAAGCCCAGCATGGATTTCTGGAGAAGAGAAACGATGAGCTCATGGTAAGTCGCTCTACACTAACGACGTTGTCCCAATTGAAGTTTGGTCTAGATCAGCTTACATTTTCTCTCGCCACACCAGGCAAAGGTCGAGCAGCAGCGACTAGAAAGCAACGCGTCCTTCTACCGTTCACGACTAAAGCTTCGAGGGGCTGTGGTTCCCAGTGGTGACAGTGAAGACAATGAGCTTAATGAAAGCGATAACGCACTCCAACTCCATCTTGCTCTAGATCGTGCAGACCATGAAAAGACACCCAATGTTGCAGCTATGGTCGAAAGCAAGTCTTTTGACAGTAACATCGAGGCAAAGTGGTTCGGGCGTCTTTCATCTCCACGTCAGGGCGCCAAGCCGTACCGATCAATGGAGGAACGTGTTCGAGCCGTTGCACTTTCGAAAACTGGAAAAGTTGCGCGCGGGGTGGATGAGATTGATAATGGCGAGGTTGTCGAAGTGCCATTGGATAAGCAAGCTAGCGAAGGGCTTCAATCTCAGAGGTCCAACTTGAACAACCTCTTATCCTCGTGGGCCATTGAAGGTAGACCTCCAACGCCTGCTTCACAGCCAGCTACCGAGCCTGCGCCTGAGCGATCGCTTCAAGGCGTGCGTTCGCTCATAAGCCGACCAAAGCGACTGAAGGATCTCTTGGAAGCGCAACAAGAGGGTGACAAGCAGAACGACGAGGGAGGTGGTGATCAGAATCGCGAGGAGAATGAAGAGCTGGCCAACAAGCAAGTAGGCGAGATGGTCGAAGCGCAAGGACGAAAACAAAACGAGGAACAAGGTAGAGACAAAAATGGATCGACCAACAAACCGCTCGGACATCTACTGGAGGCTTGGGATATGTGAAAGAAAAAGAGAAAGAGTCTTTAAAAGACCTTGCCAACGCCCATGGGTGACGATACAACCAGCTCATTCGTGCCCAGATCAGCATTTGCCTTGGCGGTTCCAGATGAAGTTGCACGGACCACCATGGCAACCGCAACGATTGCAACGAACCCAACACTGGCCGCGATGGCGACGACTGTGCCCGTCGACATGCCGAATCCGTTTCCATTGCTACTGCCTCCCCCACTACTGGCATCCTCCACCGCGAGCGATTCGGTAGCCACTGTGGCGCTCTCAAGAAGTGACATTCCCTTTTTCCGCAATCGACTTCCCAAGTCTCCAGCGTCTGCATACTTCAGTTGACCGAGGTATCCTTTCGCACTATCCTCATCCGATGCGGCAATGGAAAAGTCCACGGCCGTGGCAATTGTGGACAGGAGGACACGGCGGCGGAATCGAGCGTCTGGAAGGCCCTGTCCCGCCCCGTCTACGGCCTCAGAACCATGGATCGTCACTTGCGACTTAGCGACGCGCATAAACATAGCGATGCCCTCGATAAATTGCTTTTCCTCCGTTGCTGCAAAGGACTGGTCGAGCTCAAGACCTTTGGTTGCTGACAGTGGCGAATACCCAAGGAGATTAATTTTGGCTCGTGTGCGTTTGGTGATCGTCGTCGGCGCCTGGATGCTTCCCTCGTCACCCGGCTGCACACCACCTCCAGAACTCCCACCGCTTGCGTCGATGGCCCCAGCTGAAGTCAACGTTCCGTCTACAAACCGGTTGGAGGAAAAGGCAGGCGCGGTACGGCAGTCACTGCCCAAGTATCCCTCATTACAGGTACACTTCGGCAGCCCATTGTCGAGTGCGCACTGTCCGTTTCCACCGCATGTGTCGGCATCACACGTGGCCGCAGACGCAACGCACTTGACCTTGAGGACGTAGTGATACTTAGCTTGCCATGTGCAGTACCAGGCACCTCCAGCATCGGCACAGTCAGTCTTTGGCGTCATCTTGCACGAAGACTTTCCGACGCACCTGGGCGGGGAAGAGTGTTGGTCAGTTCGGCTGTGATGTATCCGTTCCCAAACAAAACTGTACTTACTCGGTGGCCTTTCCACAATTGTTGTGGCAGGCAACGCTGCTCTTGTCTTCCGTGCAGGTGGATCCAAACCCATAGGCATTGAGGAAACCGCCGTTCCAGTAGTCGCTTTCGAGTACCTCAGTGATCTTTCCGCCACCAGCACAGGAGACGGTGACGTCATTTCCGTTGCCACCGTCCTCAGCCCAGGTCATGCACGGCGTCTCCTCCTGACTTGAAGCTTTGGTCACCGTGGCCTTAACAACAACACTAGCTGCCTTCGTCGCAGAGGCTTGGTTGTCGACGCGCACAAAGTACCTCCCTGCGGATAGTTCCGAGTGTGCGACGCGAACAGTGTGCTTGGATAACTTTTGCTCCCACGCCTTGGAGTGAGTGAACGCACCGCTTGCGGCAGAGGGCATTGTGTTTCGCTGCACCCATATCTGCATGTGGCTCGAAACTTCCGAGTTGTCGACGGTAAAATCAACCTGCACAGCGTCAGTCACGTCAATGTAGTACACGCGACTCTTTCCGGGGTCAACGAGGACAACGTTTGAGCTCGTATCATCAACTAGAGCCATGGGCGCAGTGGAACAGTCAGATCCCTGAAATCCTGCGTCGCAAATGCCTGTTGATTTCGTTTGTTTTATTTTGAATAGGTCGGTTGCGATAGGTAAGTTGAAGAATTAGAGACCCGAGATGCAGAAAAGTAAGAGCTCCAGTCAACTGACACTGCCCCTGGGTATCGCAAGACCCATTACCAGAGCAGGTTGACGCTCTTGAACAGCTTGCAACAACTCCTGAACTGGCCTCGATGACCTCAACCTTGACTTTGACTGCAAGATCGCCCGCGGCGTACTGCTCATTGTTGTAAACCGAGATGAAGTGATCACCGTCCGAGAGGGCGGGAGACTTGATCTCAATCGTCTGAACGTTGCCGTCAGCTTGCCATGTGGCCTGGTCAAAATTGTCAAAGGAAAAACTAGTACCCTGTCTCCCTGGCTTAGAGCCCTTCTTGTGAAAGAGCATTGGATCTCCTCGGTTGGCCGTGAGCTTTGTGCACGTGATCTTAACCGTCTTTGTTGCGCTGCCTGAAATTGTAATCTTGGTGTCATCCTGTGCTGCCTTGTTCAGAGCAGTGACTTCAAACTCGCCGCCGCTTGCCGAGAGCTCCCTAATGTTGGAAGACGCGTCGATGGTCTCGCATTGCTCTCCCTTGAAACCAGACTTGCACTGGCACGTGGGAATATTGCCGATAACTTTACATGTACCCCGGCCGCTACCACCACAGTCTGGGTTGCCCTTACAGTCTGGCACCGCGCAGTTGGACGATGACCAGAGTGCGTCGCAACGACATGATCCGTCATTGTTGCACGATCCGTGCCCTGAACAATCAACAGCTGCGTCGCAGGAAGTTGCTCTCTTGGTGACTAGGACTGTGAAGGTATTTGCAGGATCGTAGCCAAAAACACCAACATAAAGCTTGGCACTCTGCGTCGGTCTGCCTTGGGCTCCGACAAGAAGCGTGACGGTTTCGCTGCCAGCAACCTGTCCGTTTGCGATGTTGCTCGAGGATGTCGGCCTCGGGTTGTCGAAGGAGAGGAACACTTTGGAATTTTGAGATGACTCGAATATCGTCCCTTCTGCTCTTGCCCAACATAAACGTACCATCAGGGTCACCGCTCTTCTTTGTGACAACCACAGTGACTTCCTCGCTTGGTGACACATCACCAACATAATAGTACATGAAGGATCCGCGCGCGACAGATCCTTCGACCGACTGACCCGATTGCAGTGCTGTGGCGCCGGTAGACGTAGCGCAGTCACCTGGTCGTGGAAGAGTGAGGAAGTCGGTTGGTCACTTCGATGATGTCTCTGATTTACCAACACAACCAAGGGAGGACAAAACTCACTTCCGGTCCAACCGCTGTTACATGTGCAGGTCCCTGTAGAGCCATCGCACGATCCCTTGCCGCTACAGCCGTCTCCCGGGCAAGGCTTGTCGTTGTTGACCGTGGTCTGGCACGCAGTGCCAGTAAATCCGCTCTGGCAAGAACAAACCCCAGTCTGGGAGTTGCACGTTCCTCTACCACTGCAGTTGGACGGGCATGATCTTGCACTACAGTCAGTACCAGTGAATCCGGACTGGCAGGAGCAAACTCCAGTCTGGGTGTTGCAGTTTCCGTTGCCTGAGCAGTCGTTAGGACAGCTGTTTTGCTTTAGAATGCAGTTCATTGCGTTCGACCCGGTGCCCTTTTCGTAGCCTGTGGCACATGTGTTGCAGTCCTGTCCAGTGTACCCAGTCTGACACGAGCACTGCCCACTGCCAGTGTTGCACGTGCCGTGGGTAGAAGACGTGCACCCATTTGGGCAGTCCGCATTTTGGCACCCGCTACCAGAGAAACCAGCATTGCACGAACACTTGCCATCATTACCGCAGCTACCTCGACCGCTGCATCCCATCGGACACGAAACGGACTCGGCCGTCTCGCACACAGTAGAAGATGCTGGGCATGATAGTTGGCCATTGAATCCACTGTCCGTGATAATTCCGCCGTTGACAGGGCATGTCTTCCATGTCGACCCGACCTTGACTTCAAGCACGCGGTTGTTGTTACAGCGCTGTCCGTGTACGCGCGTGTATAGCGAGCGGCCGTCCAGTGTTCGTACATAATGACGGAGAGATGAGCATGAGTAAATCTTTCAAAGCCAGGTCGAACTTTCATAGCACTATCAGAAAAGAAGCAGGCTTACAGTCTCGTAGCAAGCTGGCTTGAGCGTTTGGTCGCTGAATACGTAACCTTTTTGGAGAAGAGAAGAAGCAAAACAGAGGCTTGCTGAGGCGTAGCTCTCTCCATGGTAGTTATATTGCGGTGCATTTGAAGACACACGGCAGTCGCCGTTAGAGTACGGCGACATAGCTGGACAGAAATCGGCATGCTGGTTTTGTCCTCCCTTGGTTTTGTCGGTAAAGTATTGTGCATCTTTTGGTGTGTAGAGTAGGCCACACAAATGGTAGCGCGAGGAGTGAAGGGTAAGATGTTGCGACGGTGCACGGCACGCAAACTGCTTGCTACACTCACAAGATGGAAGATCGGAGCTGTACGTTGATAGCGAGCAGTATCCCTTAAAGTACGAGTTCACACAGCCCTTGGCACCGGCTGTGTCACAGAACATGCCTGCGTCCTTTGCAGCCTGGGGCCACTCGTTGCACCTTTTATTCTGATAAAATTGCAGTTTCTTCTGTGAGTTTCCTTTCCTTTCCTTTTCCTTGTGGCGAGCGTTGGACTTTATCTTACCAAGTAGTCGCACCCCATTTTGTTACCATACTTGAGCGTCTTAGTGCCGGCATAGTTGACCTGGTACCATCCCGAATCCTCGAGTACAGCAAGGGAGAGGCGAGAGTAGGTTGGGTCGTTTGACGACGTTCCCGTCATGACCTCGTTCATGAACAGGCGCTTCTCAAGGTGTGACCCCGCAGTTCCGCTGCCTCCATGGTCCTCAAGTTCGACACCTTCGTTGTCAAAACTCGCACACTCAGCGTGCTCTTTGACAGCCTGGATGGCTTTGGGGGTGACAAGTTTGGTTACCTGCTTTCCATTCTGGTAGAAGGTCTTAAGCGGACCTCCAGGATAAGAGTCACCATTGGGCTTGGTGAAGAACTCAAAGTGCGAGTTGCTCCATCCAAGCGCGTGAAGCATCTCGTGGATTGCAGTCGACACTTGCTCCTCGATGTCTGCTTGAGGATTTATCCTGTTAGGACCAAAGTTGGCTTGACCGGCGATCGGCCTTTTGTGCTGATCCTTTCGGCACGCCGCTGCCCACGCTATGGTAGACCCTTGTGTAGGACGGCCAGTGACGTATAAAATGTAGTCAGCGCTGGCAACGCCGGAACTCTCATGCGTTGAGGGGATGTTGACGTCATAGCACTCGTTGGTCTCAGAATACGTGCACTGGCTGTGCGTGGCGCAGCACTTCTTTCCAGCGATCGTGTACGGGCAGAAGCGCTCGAGCTTGAGGTTGCCGCTCACCGGAATCACGCTGAGGCTTTGCTCCAAGAACTGCTTTGCACGAGGTAATATTGTGTTCATGAGGAACGCGCGCTTCTCGGCAGTCAGGATGTCATCCTTGCTACACTGACTCCTGTGATAGACGGAGTCAGTTGATAGTCTACGTATTTGCATTTGCAGCTTGTTCGTGAAAGCAAACAAACCTGTAAGTCGTCCCACCATTTTTGTACGTATAATCGTTAGTTCCTTCTCGGCAAACCTTTCCAGCATCCTGACCGTCGGCAAGCATCGACGTGTCTAGATGAATCCGGATTGAAGAGTAGGTCGAGCTTGTGTACGTGACGTCGTCCATCTTTCTCTCTTTTGGATGGTTCAAGTACTTTTGCACGTTGGTCCGCATCTTGACGTATGGTTGGATCTGATCATGGATGCACTTGTGACCATCCTTCGAGTGTTTATGATTGTGTCCATGGCTATGGTGGTCGTATTCGTGGCCGTGTCCGTGGCCGTGTCCGTGGTCGTGGCCGTGGTGGTGGTGGTGATGGTGATCGTTGTCTTGCTCCTCATGCACGTGAGCGTGCTCGTCGTGCGGTTGGTGGTGCCCGTGCCCGAAGCAGGCAACGATTAGAGAAGCACAAATAAATGATGCTAGGATCACTCGGAGCTGCATTGTTACCGGTCCAAAAGAGAATGGTTCCTTTCTCTGATAGTATCTTTCTTCTTCTTTTTTCTGCTAAATTCCTTTGCTGACTCCATTTCATCCATGTGTGCACTGGGTGGGGCCTGGCGCAGCGCGAGAATGGAGATCCCTGCCTGCGCCGCCTGCCTGCCCAGACTAGACTGGGCGGGCGCCGAGGAGTTGGTTGAGAGTCAGAGAACCGAATTCCTAAATCACTTCGAGTCGTCTATCCCCTCCCTTTCGATTCCGAAGAAGCAAATGTCGCCAGGTAGCCAGCAGGCACCCAGCCGGCCGGCAGCTTAGCCGCCAGCGGGGTGGCGGGTACGCTGATTTTCTTGTACATTAACCATTAATCTACAACAAGCATCGACGTGGATAGTACGCTGGACATCTATGATCATTATAAAAGATAACAACTCACGACCGAAGCTAGCAGAGAACGAGCCTCGAACGTGCTCAAAGAAGTGTTCAAGTATATCTTTGCCCCCACAGTAGGCGCACAGAACGCATGCAAAAAATACATTGATTCCAATTGAAGTCCGAGGCAAAAGATGGCAGCCATTTCAGAACTGAAGACACACTATTTCCTCGTCAAGAGTCCTAAGTGCGAGTGGTTGGGCCAGGAGCATAAAGCTCTGTGTCTTCTCGGCAATCACTACAAGTTAGCTGGCCACGGTGAAGGCAAAACCTTGATTCTCTCCACTAGCAAGAGGGCCGAGCCTTTTGTCTTGGTCGGTGATCGACACAGCAGTTGCGACATTCTTTTAGCCTCAGATAAATCCTTTGGGCTAGAGATCAACTATCGTAAAGAGGAAAAGGGCAACAGCCTCAGCATCTGGAACTGCAATGGAGACAGGTACCCGCACAGCAAGTTTGTGCTTAACGTCAACGGAACTGTTTCTCCCGCTGGCCAGAACAAGAGCAAACTCGTACTCGGTGCCAAGCGGGGGGAGCAGGGAATTGTACTTGTTGGTGCTGGAGACCCTTTGCAGCTCGTCTTTCAAGGTGACGCCGACCTTGAAGTACATCGCAAAGAAATGGCAGCTCTCTTGCAAAGGGAAAAGGAAGCAGGATCGCTCCTCAGGATGGCAGCTGACCTCAAGTGCGACCAGGAGATGCTCAAGTCGCTAGGTAACGAAGGCTTCATCAAACTTGAAGGCGCAGTTCCAAAGGATCTGACAGATGAGGCTCTAAAGTATATCAACATGCTCATCGGACAAAGCTCTCAGGGAGCAGACCAGTTCAAGGCGAAGAGCTTTCCCAACCGCACGGAGATTACAAATCTCTTCAACAAATCGATGCTTCCATATATCATGGAGAATCTCCTGGGACCGCTTGCTGGGGGGCGCCCCTACGTGCAAAACCAAGGCCAGCTTGCAATCCGCTTTCCAGGTGACATGTGTGACCCAGGTGAGTGTTGGTCACGTCACGTCATGTTCGCGCTTCCCCAAGTCACCCTCCTCTAACATGTGTGACACAGGAACAACACACGCAGGGTTTCACCGATTTGAAGGCATTCGCCGCGGATGGCACATCGATGGTCTCGCCTCTGATTTTGTGAAAGTAAGTTGCACTGTCTCGGTTCGTTAGTCCTCTCTCATCGCTGACACAGACAAACCCCTGCACTCTCTTGTTGATAGGGCCTTACCGATCACTATGGAGATATTCACAACTTCGACCTACTGTGTGGCGTTCTTCTGACCGACATTAAAGGCGAGATGAGCGGCGAACTCTGCACATACCCCGGCTCGCATCACCAGCTCGCAGAGCGCTTTCGAGAAACTGGCATCGAGCGCCTCGCCAGTCAAGGTAACAGTGCGCTGCCAACGGGCAAGGAGACGGACAAGGTTGTATGTCTCACTTTATCACACCTATCCTACCATTTACAGAGTTAAAATACGGTCACTAACGCCAGCAAATCAATCCACGACGCAGTTCACGAGAAAACCTGTGCACTGCATTGGAAAGGCCGGCGACGCTTTCATTTGTAACTACATGACGGCTCATTTCGTAGCCCCCAATACCTCCCCTCACATCCGATACGCTTGCTACTTCAGGATCAGAGGACCAAAATTTGAGATAGACCCGAAAGCAAAGGATGCGATGTTGTGGCCAAACATCCACCTCCACCTCGACGGCGTGAAGGTTGCCTCTCGACTGGTCGAAGAGGCAAGGAAGGCAAAACTCGCAGAAACATCTCTCGATCTGCGTTCCATTCGAACAGCATCCGACCGCTTTGAGAGCCACTACACGAAAGTACAGGACAACGACCACACTATCCCGAAGGACTTCAAGTAGAATGCTAGCTGTAACTTCTGTAATAATTCTCTCATGCCTTCCAATTTTTCCTTTCCAACTAAAGGCACGAAGAGAGGGTTAACTATACTCGATGTCCATTGAGCAAATAGGTTTACATCTACAGTTACACGCGCGACATCGGATTCGCCAACGCAATACCGTTTCCATCACCAGCTGGGGCCTTTGCAGAGCCGCTTTTGCCAAAAAGCCAGAAGGAGACCATTGCCATGGCAAGCGCGCAAAAGCCAATACCACCAACAACAAATACGTAGGTGGGCACTGCTGGCGCATCGCCCTTGTTTTGTTCCTTCTCGTAAGAGGCCTCTGCCTCCGCAGCACTCGATTGTGCCTGCGCCTCTTCCTGCTTGGCCGTGTTGAACTCCATCTGCGCTTGAACGAGGGAGCCGTCAGTCTCGGCCTCCGCCGTGAATGTTGCCGCAGAGAGCTGTATTTCGGCGGCAGCGACCTTGTCTTGGGCAGCCCACTTTTTCTTGAGTTCCTCGAGGTATTTCTCGCATGCCTCCTTTTTAGATTTGACAAACTCAAGGGCCTTCTTCTGGGCATCGCTCAGCTTCTGCTTCTGCTCTTCCGTCAGGCTCTTCTCGAACTCGGCAGGGAGCTTCTTGATGAAGTCGGCAGACATCTTGGCAATTTCCTCAAACGGAATCTTCTCGATTTGCTCCTTCGTGAAGAGGATGAGCTTGTCAACGGGAATCTTTTGCCACTGCTCGCTCGTCCAAGAGCCAACAACTTCGGCCGGGATGCTCTGGATCTGTCGCCCCACAAACTGGATCACCGTGTTGAACGGGAGCTTGTCCCACTTCTCCTTGGTCCACGCACCGACCGCCGTGTAGTTGATGGCCTGGAGCTTGTCGACGGAGAACTTGAGGATACTCTGCGCGCGCACGGTGTCCGTTGGATGGTTTAGGTCACTCTCTTTCCTTCCCTCTTTCTTCCTTTCTCTGGCACGAACACAATAACACACCTCAATGGGAACACCCTTCCACTTATCAGCAGCGATGGCACCAATTGCGGTCGCGTTCAGATGCTCGAGCTTGCCGAACGCCTGGATGGTCTGGATGGAGAGCTTTGTGATAAGGTGGATTGGAATCTTCTTCCAAACATCGTCGCCAAACTTGGCAAGGGTGCCCGCGGGGATGCGCTTTATCTGCTCCCCAGTCATTGCAATGATGAGATGCACAGGGATCTTCTTCCACATAGCCTCGGTCATGTTCCCGATGAACTCGTAGTTAATCTTCTGCAACTGCTTCCACGAAAACTTAGCGATCGTGTCGATTGGAACTTGGTCCCCTGTCCTCACGAGCATGGAGATGAGCGCAGCGACGATCGCGTACGAGCGAGGACTCTTTGAGTGTCGCATTCTATGGCCGTTTGGTTGAGCTTTCGCGTCGCTTGAAACCTACACTGATTTTTGGCCCACGCGCTGATCTTCTTCCAGTCGATGCTCTTGATCTGCTTCTCGGTCAGGTCCTTAATCTTATCGGCAGGGATCTTGCCCAGGAGCGTCTTGCTCCAGTTCCCGACCTTGATTGCTTGCCACTGGCCCTTGGAGAAGTCCTTAAGCTTATCAAGGTTGTTATCAAGGCAGTCCTTCCACTCCGCCGCAGTCATGTTCTTGATTTTGTCGAGTGGAAGCTTGGCAAATTTGTCCTTCGCCCAGTCTTTCATCTTCGCTCCAGCAAGGGCAGCCCACTGTTCTGCAGTAAGCTCGCCCAGTTGCTGCTTGGAGAGCTTGTCAAAGTGCTCCTTCCCCCACGCCTTGATACGGTCGACAGGGATAGACTTGATGTGGTCCGATGCCCAATCCTTGATCTTGTCAACAGGGATAGCGTCCCACTGCTCGGGTTTGAGATACTTAAGGTGCTCCGGGTCGATTTTGTCCCATTGCTCCTTAGACCTGGTTTTGAACGGGAGGTTGTAAGTTTCGAGTTTTCTTGCCGGTGCTCTCATTCTTCTCGAGCCTCACCACTTGGCAAGTTCCGAGGCGCTGATCTCCTGCCACTGAGCCTTGGACCATCCCTTGATGTGATTCCACCACGAGTTTACGTTATCGTTCCACCACGCTGGAGGGGTGAAAAAAAGCTCGCGCGCCTCAACGGCCTCGAGCTCCCTCTGTGTCAGACGAGCAGAGACCGAAGCAAAGCAGCTCGCGACCAGAATCGCGAGCGCCGCCAGTAGGACCAAGTGAATTCGCATGGTATTAAGTGAAACAAAACGCTCCGCACAGCTGCTTTCCGCAATGTGAAATTCTTGAGAACTTTCTCTGTCTCTTTTTTTAAATGCTGCATTCAGAGAGAGTGCGGGTGGTGGTAGTGGTGGGGGTGGAAGCATCATTGATGGTGTTGCATCTTCATCTTCGTGCGTATCGTATCTTTCTCAAACTCGCTCTCGGCTCAGCGCTGGCTCTGTGTCTGTCAGGAAAGGAGAGGGACAGGCAGGCAGGGGAGAGGCTTTGCACGTCATTGGCACGTCGTCTACCACACTCGTACTAAAAAAATATCATTGACTTGAGTTGTTTCGGTTCTGTACTCTTTCAGATCCAAATCCGTGTGCAAAAAAGGCGTCAGCCACACACAACCACACATCGACACAGCACAATATCCCCGTTTATCGGCTCTCCATCGTCCATTCGGAGCACAATCTTCTGTTCAAGTTCGATCAGGAAGCCGTTATCCTCGCAGAGACGAGCGAGATACTTCCGTGAGTGCGCAAAGCGCTCGGTCCTTCTCAGCATGAAGTCTGGAATGCCAGGGCCTACTCCTCCACCACCGCCACCGCCGCTGTCGCCGTAATCGCTTGCATCTTCCTCGTACAATCCCTCGGTCGTAAAGATGAACACCCCCCCTGGAACAAGACGGCGAGCAACAGCTGCAAAGATGGCAGTCGCATCACCAACATACGGAAAGACGTCGGCGGCAATTACGGCGTCGACGCACTTGGGTGCGGAAGATGTTCTAGCACCTGCTGCGGCAGCTTTTCTGCCACCAAGATCAAACGTTGTCGATGACGCCGCTTCTGCCGCTGAGTTTGGATTGGTGCGAAACGGCCTGTCGAGAAAAGACACAGCATCGCTCACGACCACATCTTCGTAGCAGCCCCTCCCGTTTGCTATGTCTACCATTTTGGAAGAGATATCACATCCGAAGATGGAGAGATCATCACCATAGCAATCACGCAAGTGTGCGCCACACAGACCTGTCCCGCAGCCTAGGTCAAGGATGGATAATATGGGACCTTTGCTCGCTGCTTTATCACCCTCTTCGAGCCCACATTTCCGCGCGAGCCTCGTAAATGCTAGAGGAATAACATCTTCTGCGATCCTCTTTGGTGCATTGTATGCGAGCTTGCCAACCAGCTCTGCGTCAAAGGTGTCGGCGTATTGGTCGAAAAGCTCGCGAACGTACAAGACTGGTGTCTCAGAGATAGTTTTGGCGGCGGTAAGGTACTTTCGGACCATGTTTGTGGCGAGCTTCTCGTCAAGCGAATCCGCGCCTGCGAAGAGTGCGCCTAGCTTGTACAAGGCAACTTCATTGTCCTTCGACATCTCGATCGACTTTGCAAACATCTCTGTTGGTGGGGCGTTGGGGCGTGAGACACACGCTGACGTTGGTTGCCTTCGTCTCTCCTCTCCTCCCCTCTCCTCTCCTCTCCTCTCTTCTTTGGGCGGCCCACTCTCTCTCCGGATTTCTGACTCACTCGCAGCCTCCATCCGCAGTCCAGCGGACGCGAGCTCAGATGCCATGTGCATGAGTTGAAGGGAGTTTTGGTACTTCGAGAGTGCAACAATTTCTGCTTCTGCTTGTTGCTTCTGCTCGACTAGAGATTCGGCATCCTTTCGCAGTCTCTCAGACTTATCCTCGAAAGCCTTGGTCTCGCGAACAAGTCGACGAACCATTTCGGTGATCGTCTCCTCCTCAAAAGGCCTTTCCTCCTTCGCGGTTGTCTCTGGTTCCCTTTGGTCTTTGGCACTGTCAGCCGCCCCACTTTGCCGTTGCTGACCGTTTGCTGCGCTAACGATTGTCTGGTCTCTACCTTCCTCCACCTCAACCTTATCGTTGTGCCCCTCCTTTGTCTCGGCTTCCATCTTCTGAATCTTGAGGGCAGGAACGCGTAGCTCGTCTGGGTCTACACCATCCTCGACGTTGCCGTCGTCTGTGTATCGAACGTCATACGTCCACAGCTCTCCTGCCAAATGCTTGCGGAGAACGACGCAGTCAAACCACACTCCGTCTAGGTCTCGCTGGAGAACGTCGCCCTCACTGAAGTGCTGCATCAAAAATACTGCTACAACGCATGCATGATGATTTTAAGAATGCCAAGGTTTCTTTGTTCAGTTTTACTCCTGTCTGCTGAGAGCTACACGCTGCGACACCCAGTGCACCACGCGCTCTGCAGTCGCTGTAGGTCGGGAAACTTCCGGTTGCGAGCGTTTGCTTCCCGAGGGCTAGGCTTTGCGCACTCGCAGTACGGCATGACCGGGCGCGGCAAATTTTCCTTTTCCGGTGCCAAGAGGTATCCAAATCTTCCACTGGTTCCTCCAATCTTGGCAAGCTCTGGTGCAATATTTGGATCTGATGGGTTCACTGGAGGTTGATCAAACGGCTGGGTGGCGCCGTAC
>JACLAD010003491.1_pt1 | contig 13938 bp, 5 predicted proteins | sample 8027901 | NCBI WGS metagenome assembly JACLAD01 (sample SAMN15725071, study PRJNA655200) | protist metagenome | isolation source: fluorescence activated cell sorting (FACS) single amplified genomes of... | place: Spain: Blaines Bay Microbial Observatory, Mediterranean Sea | collected 2016-07-05
CGTCGCGGGCAGCATGCCGGAAGCAATGGGCACCATCGTCGGATCGAAATACAGAGAGTTGGCAGTTTGGCCCGCCGCGACCGCAACTAGCCTCACCGCCGCGCAGTGCCAAGTAGTGTGTTGGCTCGCCAACAGAGCGCAGCCTGAGGTAGCCTGAGGGTGAGGGATCGACAACAAATTTCGCCCAGGGACCGTTGCCGCCCAACGCGTCGACACTTCCGTCCTTTTTGATGCGCAAATTTTTACCTGTGACCACATTTGTCAATGTGATTGTGGCACCCGCCGGCATGTCCTGAGGCGGAGCCGGTGTTGCATTCTTACCACGACCCATTGGTGGCGCTGAAGCCTGCGGTGGCTGTTGCTGTTGCTGTTGCACCGGGGGCTGATAGCTTGGGGGCGGATATGCAGCAGCAGCAGAAGCAGGAGGAGGAGGATATTGCTGCTGCTGCTGCTGCTGTTGTTGTGGTTGTGGAGGTTGATACTGCGGCTGCTGCTGAGCAGGCGGGGCATAGGCCCCACCAGGAAAAGGGGGCATCATAGGTGGTGGTGGCATTGCAACCTGCACGGGACCACCACGAGGCTGAAGGTCAAAGAGTACATCATTGCGACGCAAAACGACCTCATGTATCACATTGCGGCCCTCAATGGCAAATACAAAATTTAGGGCGGCACCATCATCATATGTCACCGTGACAGACACATTTTGTGCACCTGGCAGAGGACTCTTCTGATTTGGGTCAAATTTCCAATCCATCTGCTTTACCTGTCCGGGCGCCACAACATCCTGCCGTGGAAGGTAAATGGACGAAAGTGACGGGTGCTGAAAGTTGGCATTTATGGAGGCGTTGAGCCGTTCTGGGTTGGTGATGCGTAGCGATGTCGTAAAGTTTCCCATAATTGCGGACGATAATAAGAGCGGAAAAGGTATAGGAGAGGTTGGGTAATTTTGTGTTTTCAAGATCGTACTTAAGCAGTGAATAGGGGTGAAATGAAATGACAATGCTTTATAGGGTCGCGTCAGGCCTCTGGTGGGTGCAGAGAGAGAGAAGCTGGAGGGAGAGAGGGGCCTGCGCTAAAATTAGCCGGCGTCTACATATATACTACCGTAAACTGCGCTAGTCTGAAATCACCCGAAATGTGCTGATGAAGCTGGAGTAGCTGAGTTGCTAGCTCACCTCGCTCACCTCCATTCTGCCTCGATACTTTATTTAACGTACGTACGTACCAAACAGTAACCGAAAAAAAAAAACCGTGCATGCCAGCCAGCCAGGAAGTACACCTGCACGTACTACCCGCACTTTTGGAACACTTTTTTTACCACTGGCACCCACCATCATGTGTGTGAATGAAGCAGAGCTACTGGAACATTTTCCATTTTAGTTACTGCCCACTACTACCTATGAGAGCGGATAGGTAGCGCATCAGGTTACCTCGCCCACCGCGTATTTACTTCTTTCTCAGATATATATACATACATACATACATTACGTATATATAAAATAATAATAATTTTGTGCATTTCGCTCCAAACTCATGTATGCAACGGCAGCTGCACATCTGCGATTTCGTGTGCAAATTAATTCTTTTTCCTTCCTGGACCTGCCTTGTGCATTTCGTGGTCGTCTTACTACTGCTGCTACACCCGCTGCTACTAATAGTAATTTCCATCGTACAATATTCACCGCAACTACTTGTACCACAACTTCCACCACCGGCACCACCACAACCACCACCAAAATGGCTTCTGCTTCAACATCTTCTACTACATCGTCAACAAGTAAAAAGACCTCTTCTCCTTCTCCTTCCTCTTCCACCACCTCCTCGTCCTCTTTCTCATCGAAACCACTGTTTTTTCTTGACGATTTCGCACGTCGGCAGTGGCAGGCCGGATACCAAGGCACACGTTTGAGCGGTGATGAGGTCGACTTTACTGCGCGCATCAATGCATTCTGTAGTGACGAATCAGAGCTGGTGCCTGGGTATGCACCCTTTTGCAAGCACATTTTTGTGCCCAACTCTGTTGGCGCTACGGTACCGGTTTTGCCAATAACACCTGAGAATGAGCATCTTTTACGAAGCGGGTACAACGCCCGCACCCCTGCTGAACTGCCCGTGCTCACAAGGTGGTTCCCGGCCGACTCTGTCAAGGTGCACGAGGCTAAGATGCTGGACATTATTCTGTACAGCCGCCAGCAGATTATTGAAGAGCGCAAGGCTATGGGTGTTGACAAGTCCGAGGACGTGCCAGATGCCCCCTGGGGTATTATTAGCGTAAAAGCGCAAGATGAGGCCTTTGAAACTCCCATGCAGCCCATTACTATGATGCGCAATGCACTGGGCAAGGAAGAGGGGGGAAGCGGTGTGCCTTTGGTTCGCGAAAAATATAACGAGTCAGTGACCTATTGGCGCTGCCACGCACCAGTGGTGTAAAAACAAGATTTTGTAGTTTCTTTTTTTTTTACATTACGGAGTAAATATATAATTAATCATAAAGCAACAACATATTACCGTTAAAAAAACTTACTCCTGTGCTGCCAACCAGCTATCCATATATATATATATACTGTATTGTGTTGTTGGGTTTGGTAAACACACATGTATTCCTAACACTGCATTCTGCTTGATATTATTAACTACTTTCTACAAAAATTATAACTACTTTCTACAAAAAATTAGGAGCGTTATCAGCAGGTGCTGCCCTGCGGCCAGGGATGCACGTTATCTTTGACAATATTGTCGACGTACTGGCAGGACCAAGGTCCACCACTTGTTTTCATTGAAATGTTTCGCAGAGTTAAATTTACAATGTGTTGCGAGGGATTGTTCAGACCCCTAGCTGACAAAAGCGGCCCTGTGGGACCAATCCCGTACAAATCTTCAATCACCACGTTGCGCATCACACCTGGATCTGTGGGCGGGAGACGGTATCCCATACCAAGGTTGATCATGGTTGCGCGCCGCTCGGTCGGATGACACTTATCATCGGGAGAATGTGGTGGCGTAAAAACATAGCTACTCGAGCCACAGTAAGTAATGTTTCCGATGCGAATGTTGCTAAAGAGGACACCGTCGACAATTCCGCCCTCTTGCGAGTCTGTTTTAAGCTTAATGGCCCAAGGAGAGCTACCGGAATCGTCGCCGATGGTTCCGTCGCGGAAAGTAATGTTTCGTACATCACCCGAAACGTCGCTTCCAAATGCGAAATTGCGAAAGAGTATGGTCACGCGCTCAAACAAGTGGTTTTGCGCAGGCACCTTTTCGTGCGGTGATTTCCAGTGCCGACCTGATTTTACAGAAACTGCGTCATCGCCCACATCAACTACACAGTCGGAGACGTGCACATCATCACAAGAGTCTGGGTCAATACCGTCAGTATTTCCATGGTCGCGAGGTGCCAGCACGGTAAGACGCTTCATAACCACCCCGCGGCAAAATATCGGATGTATAGTCCAGAATGCCGAATTCATAATCGTCAAGTTGTCCAATGTTATCGACTCCGAGTCGACAAACTCAACCAATTTTGGTCGCTGATGGTAAAATGTGTTTGAGGCGTTGGTCGTAAAATTTCGCCACCAGTCCCATCCTTGGCCATCAATGACACCGCCTCCCGTTACGGTTACATTTTTGACATTATATCCCGACACCAGTGCCTGATACTGCCTGTTTTTCATGTATGGTGCCCGATAGGCTTCATCCACTGGCAGCTGCGTGACAATGGGATACACAGCTGGATCACGGCTACCACTGATGCGCGCCCCAGGTAGCACGCGTAAAATTGTGTGACTCGATAAATTAAAGGGGCCCGTAAGAAAGGCTGGACCACCGGGCGGAATCACAATTTCACGACAGCCAGAGCGACTGGAGGTCGCACGACGGAACGCCTCGCTGTTATCAGTGCGGTTGTCAGCTACAGCGCCAAACTTGAGAATATTGCATACAGTGGCAGAATCATGATCTTCCGTTCTGTAACCACCAAAATCGTTTACGCTGCTGGCATTTAATACTTGATCAGCAGCGACAGACTCCGGGGTCTCCGCCGCTGTCACGAGTTGCTGCAGCAGTACATGGCCAAATAAAGTCAAAGCCAAAGCTGCTGCAAACGAATTTCTGTGGCTCTGGAGTACATGTAGACGCATCGCTATGGCAAAAATTTCTTACCAAAAAGTACAAAAGTTTACCGTCGCGGCCTCTCTCGTGGGAAAGTGAGGGGTATGAAGGCGTGCCAACCTGCAGAGTTACGGTACAGAGTACGGAGTAGTGTTAATTAATTAAATAAAATTCGGAGGGACGGACAGGGAAAATCTTTTGGGAATTTCGATTTCCATATTTTTCGTGGTATTTTTTTTTCCGGAACCGTCTTGAAATCAAAAGGCTAGTTAGTAGATATGTCCATACGAAGTGGAATGACATAACGGTACGTACGTGACTGTAAGGAGAGGGGATCCTGCTAATAAGGTCATATCACCGATACGTGCCTAAATGTAACTGATACCAGACGATAATGTACTGGCTTAGGACAGCACTCTAATTATTCCGTCCAACTATCTATCAGCTGTCTATAGGCGCATATAGTATGACATGCGCAATTTTGTGACAGCCATATTCTGTAGCTACTGATAGCGGAGTCAAGTAAAGAAGCGAAGCGGACTCGTGTCACTTGGAAATCATGATCATGAGTCGACCAACATCTAATAGAGGTGATTTGAATTTCCTGATTTTGGGCACTCGTGTCGGCAACGGCACTGCGATTCGGTTATTTCTTTCCTTAGCTATGGCCTTCTGTCTAGCAGCTGCTGGCCGCAATGCGATTTTGGCCGCTGCCACCTCTTTGGATGTAGTCGCAACAGCACCATTATCAGCGACAGCTACCAAAGCAACTAGTATCTTCAACGGCAGCAAGGTTAACAATGGCAGCTCATCAGAAATACCAGTGCATATGGTACATCTTGTCTTTAGCCATCATTTGGATGTAGGATTGGATTTGCCGCTCAAGCTTGTGACTAATTGTGTGGGGTTTGCCACGACCATAACACAGAGGTATTTTGACGAGTATATTCCGCGCGCCCTCAGACTGGCGCAGGCCTCTCGTGAACCAACAGCGGTATCGTTACATGGTTCCACTAGCGCCTCGACATCGGACCGCTTTGTGTACCAAGTCCATTCATGGATTGCCAGTTTATATGTAGATTGCGTGGCTTGGTCCGTAGCTGATGGGTGTCGCGACAGTCCGGCGCAGATCACCTGTCCAAGCCCCGAAGAGGTGGCTCAATTTGGTCGTGCTCTTGTCCGTGGTGATATCGTGCTGACAGATTCGCCATTCAACCTTAATGCAGAAGCCGCGGGCGACCCGGGCATAATCGGTGATGTCGCAACAATATCTAAGTCGCTCTTGTCGCGATTCAATGCGACATCTCCTGGTGCCACGGTGTGGTCTGGTGTGGATGTGCCAGGGTTTGCACGTACGGCTTTGCCGGCGCTGGCGCGTGCTGAGGTGACGGCGCTCTATGTCGGGCGAAATGGAGGACCTGAACCTGAAGCTGTGGCCCGTACGCGCGGAATTCAACCCATAGTAGGTGCGGCCAATGCCACCATTTTTCGTTGGCGCGATCCTGCTTCGAATACGGAATTACCAGTGGTCTACCACGACGGATACGGCGGCTATGCATCGCGGGATACCTGTGTGGTGAGCCCGAACGGTGTGGCGCTGGCCTCCTACTACCGCTCCGATAATGCAGGACCTCCCCAAACGCTGGCAGAGATCCGCGGTGTATTTGATCAGGTCCGTCGCATATTTCCTAACGCTACTGTACGCGCATCGTCCATCAGTTCTTGGGCCGCAGAGGCTCTCACCCCAGCAGTTGTTGCGCAACTGCCCGTTACAACTCGTGACTGGGGAGATGCTTGGATTACCGGCGTGTCAACTGATCCCTGGCGACTAGCCTTTGCGCGTAGCATTACGCGCGCCCGTGCAGCCCACCTTGCCGCCGGAGGACTCTGCAGGGCATCTAGGAGCGCCATGACGACCAGATTTAGCGCTTTGAGCACAGCCTTGGCCAACGCTACCCGCTTCCTAATCAAAGCCTCTGAGCACACTCAAGGCGTGCAGGGCGAGCTGTGGTCTCCTGGTATTGCCGGTCCACTTGAAAAGGAACATGCAGACCGCACGCACTGGAGCAATGCTCAATTCCAAGAAGTACATAATGCCGCACACAACAAATTTAACATGGGAGAGCTAAGCTGGATTGAAGCGCGCGCATTTCCTGCGCTGGCCCTCGAGGCGTTGCGTGCCGGTGCATCGGCTGGCGATGCGTGCGCCGCTGCAATCGCCGCTGAAGTTGACCATGACTTGGTACAGCTCTATCCATCCATACCGCAACTATCAAAGAGTATGCGCACACTTTCTGTGAATGAAGCAGTGACAGGTGGCAATGGCATAGTGCTTGCTATTGGTAGCGATGGAGGCCTTTCGCGCTTCATCACTTCAGACGGTACAGAATGGCTGGGCGGCGGCGGCAGTGGTAGTATTGACCATCTGGAAGGGCGCACGCTCTTAGGTTTACGTTACAAGACTTTTAATGCCTCAGAACAACGCTGGGACCCCCGCCAGAATATGACATGCGCCCAACCTGGGTGCGCCAACCCGGAAAGCCGGGTCTGGACCCCAAGTCTGACCGGCTTATGGACTGATTGTGCGCCCGAATTGTGTCGCCAAAAGAACAACATGTCTTCGTCTGGAGCTGTATTGTGTGGAACTGCATCATGCCGCACGGTTGCAAAGCTTACGCTACCTGTTGAGGCACACACCAAATATGGTGCACCGTCAACAGCTTACCTCGATATTCACATCGAGGGCGATGGCATTAATGCCACGCTGACATGGATTAATAAGACGGCAACGAGACTACCGGAGAGCATCATGCTGCATTTTGAGCCTCGATTACCCGGACGACCTGCCAGCCGGACGGTACACAAACATAGCAGTAGTAGCAGAGGTGGCGAATTCACCGGTGGTAACAACAATAACAACAACAGCAGCAACAACAACAACAGCAACATCAATAGCAGCCCTTTGACTTATGGTATCGATTTAGACGTGCTGGGTGGTTGGGTCAGTCCTGAAGAAGTGCATCCGGGCGGAACTAACCAGTTCCAGCGTGCTCTGTGGCGCGGCTTTCGTTTTGCACCACGTACACCTAAGGGTAGAAGGGCGCCTCGGAATCGGAGTGGTGCTTCGGCTGTCCCACAGGCGCAACTTATGGTCGAGACCTTAGATGCGGCACTAGGCTGCCCCATTATACCACATCTCGGGTTTTTAGGCAACGCAACTGTTTCAGGCGAGGGCTGGCCGCAGACTGAACTGGTATATAGCGACATTACGGGCGTGGCCATGAACTTGTACAACAATCTCATGCCCATTTCGGGATTTCCTCAGTGGTATCCTTTTGGCACGGGAGATAAGTACCAGCAGCGTGACGAAGGCTCTGTATTTCGCTTCCGTCTCCACTAAAAACCAAAATATTTCTGTTACCAAATGGGAACTCATGTAGTCACTTTCATGGCAAAGAACTCACCTTTTAAGAAGTGCACAACCCCTAGTTTTATGCATTCATTCTTGGGTTTGCATATTATATGTATAGCCAGGCATAACATGATTTTTAGATTTATTTAGTACGGAGTCAGTACTTTTGCATAATTATTTGTTTTGTATTATTATTTCAATGTTTTGCTCGGTACGCAACTTATGCTAGCGCACCATGGCACCTAGCCTAAGCGCGCATTAAAGAACGGACCACCTAACAAAAGTGCTCGGATTCTATGAGAATGCGGTAGACGCAGGCACTCGGCTCGCTCACGGTGACACGTGCACGCACACGTTTGAATTTTGTCTTGTCCTTCGTCTCGGTATCTACTTTCGACTTGACTGCAGCGCTCAAGTTACTCGCACAGTAGTAGGATATTACGGCTGCGCGTCCGGAACTCACAGACAAGTCAATACCTTTACACGCTTCTCCGCCAGTGTAGACATGAACGTGGCTTGCTTTGCGATTGAGAGCATATTTCCACTCCTCAAAAAGCTGGCGCTCGCCTGCTGTCGCATTAACGCCAACACTGGGCGCCGGGTCTATACCCAGACCATCCATGGCTGACCGCACAGCATCTAGGCTGCCTGCGTCACGCACACGATCAGCGACGTGTCGAAATCCGAGCAAGTGCTCCGTCAAAACGACCCCCTTTTCACTTTGATGATACTGTCGAGTCTTTCGACCAAAGCACATCTCATAGCTCCAGTAGCCCCCGGCATGTTTGAAGCACATGTAACGCAGTTGCCTCTGTTTTGTGGGCTGAAGCTTGACTTGTACAGGAGAAGAAGCTGCCGAATCATCTGTTGCAGGCGTTCTCCCACCGCGGTCCACACTATTTTGCTTTTTGACCTCTACATTTTTGTGAGTACGCGACTCCTCTGTAGATGCAGATTTATCGGTCGCAAGGGGGGCTGGGGTGGCTAATGGAGCAGAAGCCGCACGTGCACCAGTTTCCGGGAGGTGCTCTAATGCCTGCTCCTCGTTCTTCGAAGGCTGTTTGTGCTGCTGTTTCAAGTCATCCTGGCCAGTCGCGGTGCTGGCTTTTGTTGAGGCTTTGCCGAGCTCGGGCTCTGCCATTTGAGCTATAACCGACTGGAGAAGTTCATTAAGTTTGTGCTCCAAGCTGGCCTTGTCCTTATTATTATGGGCTCTCTCTGTACCCTCTTTCGCAGACAACGTATTCAGACTTAATGAGGATGACTCAATGGCATTCTTAAGTGCCGCCTGGAGCTCAATATTAGAAGAAGCGGCCGGGCTCGAGTCTTGGTTTGCATTTTCAGCACGCAGTACCTCTACAGCTGCAGAGGCCCGTGGGCGGCGCCAATTTTGTAGCATCTCTGGCTCTGCGCCGTAAAGGCCGTATGAAGATACGCTCATTCCATACGGCTGCAAAGGGCAGCCCATGCGAACATCATTACTGTCTCTTCTACTGCCACTTTTCGTTGTTGCCTCTATGGGTGGCGGTGGCGGTGGCGGTGGCGGCGGCGCTGATGGACCGTTTCTTCCGTCATTACCACCACCGCTATGGGCGTTTCCAGAAGTGGGTGTTACAGGTGGTGTATCACCTGGTGCACGGCGCTGCAGAGCGGCCAGTACGGGAAAATAGTGGCCCTCAGTGCTAAAGATGTAGTTACCATGATGGATAAAACTGCTGTCATCGTAAAGAAGCCAGAGGTACTTGAGCGTCTCGGAGAGAAAAAACGATTCCATGCGATCCCCAAGGGCGTGACTTGACACATTGCGCACGATGGCGTAACCACAAGGCGTCCAACAGACCTCTTCGAGAGCGGCTATCATATCGCGTCCAAGCAAGTGCCAGACGGGATCGCCAGTAGCCTGGCGCAAGTACATGAGACTCTCAGCCATTTCCGGGCGCAAATGATAGGCCTCTTGCCCCTTCACAATCGTTTCGGTTTGAAGATTCCAGGCCTCAGGGACAAAACCAAGCGAGCGCCATATTTGGTGGAAGGCGTGCATTGACTGTGAACCGGCAGCTACATCGCCATATAGTGCCTGTAGGCCCGGCCAAAAGCCGCTCAAAGCAGTGAACCATGCTAGCGTGGGTTGTGCTCGGTTCATATGCACATCGACATACCAGGGGCCATGCTTGGCATGGCGCACTACACCACGATAGGCGTCCTGGAACATGGCCGCATACTCGGATTCGCCCAGCAGCACATAGGCCTTGAGTAGGTACTCATAATAGCTGTCGGCATTGCTACCAATACTAGTATCCATCAGCGTCCATACGCCGGTGCGTGTGTCTATATGGTTTCCCGGTAGACCAAGCTCCGAGCTAAGGGCCCACAGTGCACGCGCGGCCCCGCGAGCGGCTCGTTCGTATTTGGCGTCCCCTGTCAAGCGCGACAGCAACCCAAACTCAATAAGGTGCGTGCCACCGCCAGCTAGACTCGTCACAGGCGTCTCCTTGGAAGGTACGCCGTGCCTAAAATTAACAGTGCCATACGGGATACCAGTCGCAGTATCAAAGGCCGGCAGCAAGCGGTCACCTAGGTCTCGAGCCAGTTCAAGCAACTTACCTGAATAGGTCCAATCGGGTAATGGGCTAAGCGGTGGACTCAGCGACGACGTCTGACCGTTGGTCGGCCCAGCGTCAAAGATATTTTGCGGGTTGCCCTGCTGTTGCCGTAGCTGCTGCAGCCAGACCACCTGTGTCGCTGACGACGAGGAAGCAGAAGCAGCAATGGCAGAGTCGTTGCTGAGCTGCATTGCCAACATATGGGCAGATAGAAGACCTCCCAACACGCGAATATTGGTTTCAAACACGGAAACATTTTTGTCCAGATCAAAGTCAAGGGTGTTGGCCAATAAGTCGGCTGCGCGTGCAAACTCACTGTAGTTGCCGAGTAACACCAACGTATCAAGAGAATCCACCAATGTCAATGCAAAAGGACCCCATGTGTCAGCACCAGTGCACGTGAGTGGTTTCAGCTCGTCGCGCGGATAGGCGTACGTCAAGTAGCTACCGTAACCATGCGCAAACATGTCACGCACTGTCTCACGCATGGCATTGGCCATATCCGTGTCGCGAGCAAGTTTGCGACTATGGTCATGACTGCTGCTACCGCCAGCCTTGTCCCAAAGTACGGCACAATTAATTGTCAGTAGTACTGTAATAAAGAAGTTCATCATCATAATTAGATTGAGCCGCTTTACTTTGACACAACGCGCAATCATTGGGTCCATTTAGATAAAGGCATGTCAAAATTAAAATCAAAGGCTGTGTGCAGTGTGACATACTGCACTACATAAGTTATCCCAAAAAAAGTCTTGCCGGCATAATGTGACATCCATACCTTTCTCGCTTACTGTTCACTAACACAAGTGGTTAGTAGGTTCCCAATGACGAAGATATTCTTTTTTAGTGTACAGATTCAGTAAACAGTACTTGAAAAGACGTCAACTCCGCACAACTGCTGTCATATTTTCTGTCCCGCTTTGTCTGTCACTTATGCAGTTGTCACAGTCTCAACAGCAGTGCAATTGTAAAACATAAACTAAACATAATAGTAGGCCTTACTTTACACTAAATGGCTAAATGTGCCAACAAAGAGATTGCTTTCGTATCTATAATTTTTTAAATTCCAAACAAAACTCTGAAAACTCTGCATCTGGAAAACGTGTACCGGTACACCCATGTTCCCTCATTTTTTTTTTTTTTTTAATTTTTTTTATAAAGTGGCGCTGCTTTATTCGACAGCGCTTTTAAAGTTTCGAGATAAAACAAACCCTCTGCAATCGGCGATGTATGCATTGTGCATGGACAGAACTGTCATATCTGTAGATAGTAGATAGGCTTTGTCGTCATGTCTGTCATCATTATGAGCCACATAAGAAGGGTGGTGGCATCACTGGTATCACCTAGTGGTCTTATCATCGCTTCTTGACACTTCTATTGAGAACAGCAGTCCGTCTACTGCAGCTTCTGCTGCTGAAGCAGCCGAATAGCGTGGTCTACCAGGGCAGGGCTTGGTGTCCAGTGAGCCACAGCTGCTACGGGTCCTGTGTTTGCGCTGGCGTCATGATCTGGACTTTGTAATGTTGTTTTGACACTTTTTTTGGTCGCGTCCTCAGATGCCAAACCTTCATCAACTGCTATTTCTGCTGCTTGTGCTTGTGCTTGTGCTTGTGCTGGCGCTGCTACAGTCGGCTCTATGTGAGGTTCAGGCCCCGGCTCTGGCTCTCGCTGTCGTCGGCAACTGAGTTGGTTGGGGTGAGCCTCCGAGAGGGCTGTAGAATAGCGCTGCAATGCAGCCTGCCTATCGCCTTGAGAAGCAACCACATCCACGGCAACAAAACCCTCTTCAACAATGGGTGCTACGAGCTCCTTGGCAAAACGTTGCACGACGCTAGCACTAAAATCGTTAGCCGGTAGTGTCTCGTGATCTTTGCGGTGCAGCACTCGTGCGATGCAAATGCGCAAAGGCACGTCCAAATAGAGGGCGTATAGTCGGTCATGAGCACCTGCCTGCGCGGCCAAATCAATCCAACGTCGACGCTGCTTGACGTCGATATTTGTGCGATCGACGACGACTGAAAGGCCCTTAGACAGCGCCTCGGCAGCCACTTCGGCACAGCGGGATGCCGATCCAAGCTCATCCTGGCACACTCGTGCCCAACCGCCGTGTGCCACTAGCATCTTAGCCCATGTAGATTTGCCAGATCCTGGTGGTCCCACTAGTACCAGCACATTACCAGGCACAGGCGCTGCAGCACTAAGTGCCAGAAAGACCTTGGATCTTATATTACCATTACCATTCTTATTCTGATTATTACCAGTAGTATGACCAACTTTGGCGCCGCGCGCAGTGGCAGCAGCACCACGTTCTTCTCTCATTTCTCCTCTTCTTTTCCCACCCCCACCAGGAGGGCCCATGGGGACGCCACGCGTGGGCACATATGGCTTCTGAAAAAGGGGAAAAAGCTCAACCAAGCGGCGAGACACAAGAGGCCATGTAAAAGAGTGTGCTTCGAGCCTGATGGCACGTTGTAGAATGGTCTCAACCGATTCATCATGCCGATATTTTTTTTTTTCTTGTTGATGCCGCTGTTGTTGATGCCGGGAAGAAGAGTACTTTGCTATTGCAGCGCGAACACGTCCAAGTAGTGCGGGTGTGCACGATGTGTAAAGCGCGTCGAGCACATTTGGCGGAGTGAGCACTTGTAGAACACCACCAGCAAGATGTCCGCGATCATTCAAAAGTAAAATTGAGCGTCCCACTGTCGCGAAATGGTTTGGTTTAGACGCCGCCGCCGCCGCAGCAGCAGCATTAAGAGCAATATCCTCACCAGCAGCTGCACGACACGCGGTCTCAACTTCTTCAATTCCCAAATTATGGTGCCAAGAAGCCTTTGGCAGACCAAGTGGCGGTAATAAAGCCCCACTTTTATCCCATCGGCAAACCGGCTTAAGCGACTGAGCAAACGGGCAAGGTCTCATGAGCGGCACTGTGCCCATACAAGAATCGTAGTTGCGTCCGCATAGAATAAAGCGTGCTGACACCGTGTCAGATTCTCCCACCAGTTGCAAAAGCGGTTCACATCCAGCTTTTGCATGGGCCGTTGCTGCATTTAGTGAGAGGCCAAGTAAAGTCAACGTGCTGCCACCACTATCAGCAGCTGCAGCACCACTGTCACAAGACTGCAGCAGCTGCGGTAGTCCTAAAGCTCGCATCAGAACCTTGAAAAGACCGCGGCGCGGTTCCGCAAAAGGGTTTTCTGAGACCAGGGAAGCTGCTGCTAAAGAGCTGCCATTGACTGCACCTTGGAAGCAAAAGGATACAAAGCGCTGCCCACTACCGGGTACACCAGGATACCAAAATGCGGAAACACTCTGTCCAAACCACGCTTTTTGTATACTGAGCGCTGAAAACTTGACTAGTGGCGATGGCGGCGGCGATAGCGGCAAGGTCGAAATTTCTGTTGCGGCTACTCGCTCACCGCAAGCAGCAGAATGTTCATCAATACCACCAACTGCCGTTGTTGCGAGCTGCCGCGCATCAGTATCATGTGCCTGTGTAGCTTTTAATGTCAATGTATCATCTGCAGCTTCTGCAGAGGGCTCATCGAAAGCAGGAAACTCGTATACAAAGTCATCAGCTGTATCAAGCTGATAACATACTTGACGCGTGCACGGCGTTCCTGGCACGACATGAGGACTTTTAAGAACGACACCATTCACAGCCGTAATGTAGAGCGCGCCAGCCATCATATGAGAATTGCGCGCTGTACACACATAGCCAGTGAGCTCGTTGCTTGGATTAAAAGGGTCGCGCTCGCAGAAGAATCGCATATCACGGCGGTGTACACCAAAACAAGCACCTGCTCGACCAGC
>JACLAD010009790.1_pt1 | contig 13937 bp, 7 predicted proteins | sample 8027901 | NCBI WGS metagenome assembly JACLAD01 (sample SAMN15725071, study PRJNA655200) | protist metagenome | isolation source: fluorescence activated cell sorting (FACS) single amplified genomes of... | place: Spain: Blaines Bay Microbial Observatory, Mediterranean Sea | collected 2016-07-05
GAAGGCGCAAATTACTGGCCTGGAACAATCGATTCGAAATTCCGAAACTTCCATCTCTATGATGCAGACTACCGAAGGTGCTCTGAGTGAAGTAAGCTCCATTCTCATTAATCTCCGTCAACTTGCAGTACACTCCGCCAACGAAGCAACTAACGATGAAAAGATGTTGCAGGCCAACCAGGGTGAAATTGAAAATCTCTTGGTAACCTTGAGCAACATCTCCAAAAATACCCAGTTTGGAACTCGTACCTTGTTAGATGGCAGCAACTCCGTCAGTGGTGTTGCAGTAGGTGATGGAATGGACTTCGTGGAAGCCAAGGAATTTACAAAAGCTTCTCCAGCTGAAGGTTACAAGATCAATATCACTCAGCCCGCAACTCGGGCCATGGCTGTTGCCGAAGACACCTTAGCGATGGAAGACATCTACAAGTCCTTCGTCATCAGTGAAGGTGGCCGGACTGTAGAAGTGAATGTCAAAGACAACTTAGATCTTTATCGAGATGTTGAGCGGTTACTCCAAGCGGCTAACACGAGTTTAGAGCCCGGGTTCAAAGAGAAAACAGAACTGGCCCTACAACAGCTCGTTGCTAACGAAATGCAACGCCAGATTGATCAAGCCGGTCTTAATCTTGAAGTCATGGTCTACAAACCATTGGATACACTGGGTGAGACCCTCTCTGACTTCAACAACTTGGAAGATGTATTGAACAAGCTTGAGCAATATCCTAGCGAAGAAATTCTGGGCGAGTTCAACAAATTGGCCAATGAAGAAGTGATTGTCATTCGTCATCGGGAGTATGGCAGTGAACCAACGTTTACTGTTACAACTGAGATTGATGACTTTTTCAATATGGATACTCCAGCGAATAAGGCGGTGACTGCTATCCCTGGACGAGATGTAGAGGGAACCATCGGAGGCAACCCTGAGTTTGGTGGTGGTGATCCTGCTATTGGTAGAGGTCAACTGTTAAGCGCAGCTCCAGGAACTGTGGCAGAGGGTGTAACAGTTCGTTACGGCGGAGAGCCTGATGATATAATTTACGAAGTCTTCAACCGTCGTGAAAATAAAATTGCTGGCACTCTTCTACGCCAGATGGAGCGTGGTGCAATGGTTGGAGAGGACATCGATGGCTACGTGCATGTCTCTCAGCGTTCCTTGGCCTTTCAGGTCGGACCCAGTGAGGGGCAACAACGAAAGATCTCTATCCAGAGCATCAGCCCAACCAAGCTGGCCCGAAATATTGATAACGATAGCCAATTTCGTAGTTTGAATGATATTGAAGTGTTGGATGTGGATTCAGCTCAAGATGCCTTGAAACTAATCGATGTGGCGGTCAGTGAGATTTCCAGTTTGCGAGGAGACCTAGGTTCTTTCCAGAAAAATGCTTTGGAGTCGAACCTAAGTAGTCTGAGAGTGACTCGAGAAAACCTTGTTTCTGCAGAGTCTACATTAGCTGATGCCGACATGGCTGAAGAAATGAGTAGTTTGGTACGTAACCAGATCCTGATGTCTTCTGGTACTGCGATGTTGGCTCAAGCTAACCAGGTACCACAGTCGGTACTGACCTTGTTAGAGCGAACATGATGCAGAAACAACATTTTGAACTAAGCCGGTGAGAATTCACCTATGCAAGAGTAGTTGACAGCGAGTATCGAATGAGCCCACAATCAGTCGCACGATGCGACACCTGTCAGTGCCAATGGCCACTGACACCCTCACCCAGACAAATTAGGGAGGTCTCTTGGCAGAGATGAACCCGAATGCGGTCATGGGATTGGGCTCAAAGCTCAACACCTCTGAAATCATTGACCGCTTCATCAAGATTGAGAAACGTCGGCTACAGCCGGTAGAGCAACGCAAGGAAGAGAAACTCCAGCAAGTAGATGCTTGGGCTGCGCTGCAAACGGAAATCAACAAGCTTAAAGACACAGTTGATTCCTTGGATCGAAAAGACATTTGGGAGGCTAAGAAGATCACTTCCAGCAAGCCAGACATAGTGACTGTGACGGGAGGAGCTTCTGCAGATCCTGGCAAGACAACGATTGCTATTGATTCGATTGCTACTGCACACCAACTGAACTCACCAGGATTTGAAAGTAAGGATGCGGTATTTGGAACAGGTGTGATCAAGATTCAAGTTGGTGAAGAAGACGGTGATACACCAATATTCATCAACGTCACTGAAGAAAACAACACTTTGGAAGGTATTCGTGACGCGATCAACGACTCGGGAGCCGAAGTGGAAGCTTTTGTAGCAGAAACCTATGGAGATAAGCCCTTCCGGTTGTTGCTAACTAGTGAGCGAAAAGGAGCTGCGGGAGCAATTCAGATTGAAGTGAAGCTCGAAAGCAGTGAAGAAAATGCTCCGATTCTGGATTTCAGCAACAAGTATGATGAGACGGCTGAATGGGAAGGAGTGATGCGCCGACGCACACTGGAAGATACAGCTCTTGGCGAAGATCTGATGAGTTCGACACCGATTACAGAAGTTACAGGTGATTATACTGGAACCGAGGATAACACGTTTACAATACAGGTCATTCAGGCTGGAGTCATACCAGGTGAAAACGATGTGGTACTGGCATGGGAAGATGAGCTTGGTAGAACTGGGGAATTTCGTATAAACAAGTTCAACTACCGAGCTGGTGATGCACTGGAACTTGCCGATGGATTGAGCCTGCGGTTGAGTCAAGGTGAGGTGGTCAGTGGTGACTCTCTTCAGGTCAAGGCCTATACAGAAAAATCTCCAGCAATGTGGTGGCTGAACGAAGGAGAGCGTGCAGCAAGAGTTGACCCCCCAACAGATTGGCAGTCAAGAGCTGAAGGCAGTGGGATGTATGTCTTCGGCGAATATACAGGGGAAGAAGAAGACACAGTGATCTTCCGTGTCGAAGGCTCTGGTCAGGTGGGTGGTGCACAGCCACTTTATTTGCACTACGAGTTTATTGAAAGCGGGGTCAACGGGAAGTTACGGATCTCTGAGCCATATTTTAGTACTGGCGGTGAAGGATCTTCAGAATCAGCAACAGCTTATGATGCCAAAGATGGAGAAGAATTATTCAATTTAGAATTTGGTGGTGGCAAGGGAGATGGAGTTCTCTCCATTGGCAATGGGCTTTCGATCAAAGTGCCAGCAGGTTTGGTTTCAGATGGTGACACTGCAACCGTCCAAGTAGAACCGAAAAGTGATCCTGAAGCTGTTAACTTCTGGTGGCAAGAAAAAGAGGGTGAGACTGGTAAACTCAACACAGGTAAAGTTGATGAATTCCTCAAGTTTGAGCCTTATGAGTTTGATGAAGATGAACTAGATGAAATAGCAGAAAAGGATGGAGGCAAACCAAGAAGTCGCTATGGTTCTCTGGACGATGGTATCCAAAGTAATGAAGTTTTCAGTACGGCACCGATCGCAATCAGTGGCGATTACATGTCTGGTGAAAATAAGAACTATACCTTCACCGTTGTAGATCGAGGGAATGTCGGAGTGACGACAGAATTGGAGGTAAAGTGGGAAGATGACAAAGGCAATGAGGGCAAGCTCGATTTTGGACTCAACTATCAGCCGGGTGATGCGGTTCCCTTCGACTCAGGATTGTCCTTGATGCTTGGGGAAGGAGAGTTGCTCGCAGGTGATAAATTTGAGATCAGTGCTACGACAGCAACGGTTCGAGAGGCTAAGGACTTGGTGTTACGCCTTGGAGCAACTCGGGAAGGTGGAGGACTAGAGATTAGGCGGGATAATAACATGGTCGAAGACTTGGTTCCAGGACTTCGGATGGAAATCTTAGATTCCAGTGAAGAACCAATCACAATCTCAGTATCCGATAACACAGAGGTGGCTCGCGAGAGCATCATTAATTTTGTTGATGCTTACAACACATTCAATGCTACTGCGACCGAAGTGACCAAGTACGATGCTGCTACACAAACTGCAGCTCCCTTACTGAGCGATCGAAACGTGGCCCAGATGACCAATGAAATTGCAACAACAGCAATTGGTTCAGTACCCGGTTTGCCACAGACAGACAATATGCTCTTTGCACTTGGGATTCGCATTAATGACAAAGGTGTCATGTCTGTTGATGAGAACAAACTGGACGAGAAGATTGCAGAAAACTTTGAGCTGGTAGCCAATGTCTTTCGCAGTAATGGTGATTCTGACGCACCGGGAGTAGCGTTTGTAGGCTTGACTGATAAAACTCAGATTAATCCGGAAGGATACGATGTCGAAGTCAGTAAGGTAGCAACTAGAGGGACTTTAACAGGAGGCTCGCTGCCAGGCACAGTTTTGATCAACTCTAGCAACAATGCCTTCTATCTTTCGAGTGGCAACAAGCGTTCAGAGTTGATTGAGATACGTGAGGGTACTTACACACCAGCATCACTGGCTCGTGAGATCCAATCGCAACTTCGCCAGGATCGAGCATTAGGAACACGCAGTATCCGAGTGGAAGTCAAAGAAGAAGGCTTGCAGTTCATCTCTGATATTTATGGTTCCAAGTCAACTCTGGAGATTGAAGCAGGTGAGGAAAAGAGCCTCTCTGGGCTAGGACTAGAGATGTACGATGCCAAAACCGGAGAAGATGTGGTTGGTACTATCGATGGTATCGAAGCAACGGGTCGAGGACAGTTGCTGGTTGGAGCGGACGGAAGTGGGGCTGAGGGTCTACGGCTCTTCGTCACCCTCCCTGAAGATCAAGTCCAAGCTGGAGAGCCAGAAGCGAATGTAGTGGTGACCAAGGGAATTGCGGTGCAGCTGAAGGATATCCTACGACGAATTACTGACCCGGCTGGAGGAGACCTGAAGCAAGTGACGAATGACTTGAGCGAGCAGCTTCGATCTTACGATAAGCAGATTAAGACGCTCAATGAACGAATTAGTAATAAGCAGGAGTCCCTGCAGATCAAGTTTGCCAAATTGGATAATACAATGGGTCGTCTGAAGGCTCAGCAGAGCTATCTCACGCAGCAGTTGTCTGCTCTCAACGGCAGCAAAGGCGGTGAAAAGAAAGAGTAGTAGAGCAGGTTTGTGAACGTATCAACCCAAGGAAAGTCATGAGTGCGTACGGGAAGTATCAAAACGCCTACAAGCGGGCTTCGGTCAATACGATGGACCAGAATAAGCTAATCGTGATGCTTTACGATGGGGCGATTAAAAATATCACTTTCGGTGTAGAGCAGATGCGTCTAGGTAACGTAGAAAAAACTCACACCCACCTAGTCAAAAGCAAAAATATTGTTGCTGAGTTGATGGCTTCGCTCAACATGGATAAAGGTGGTGAGGTCGCCAAAAATCTACGCTCGCTCTATAGCTACATGTTCGGGCAGTTGATTGAATCGAACATGAGCAAAAATCCTGAGCCTGCGTTGCTTGTCCGTAAACTGTTGATGGAATTGCGTGAGGCTTGGGTTGCCATTGGTAAGAAGAGCGCTGGAGTTCAGCCTGCCGCTGCTACTCCACAACCGAATATGGGACCACAACCGGGAATGGCGCCGCGTGCTGCGGCAGCACTGGGGGGAAGTCCACGGCCACAGCCAAGCAATCCAGCACAAGCAGGCGAACGGAGAATCAATTTGAGAGGTTGAAGCAGAAAATCCACCTTTCTTGTGAAGGAGTACTAAAGTTTTTCCCTAGAGTGACCGATAAAAGAAACAGTGAAATTTTCTTCCAAACATTGTTTCCAAAAATTACGTCTCCTAGAGGAAAGCATGGCCCAGTTGCCGTACAAAAATTACAATCAGACAAAGATCCAGACTTCGGATCAGTTGTCGCTGATTATTTTGCTATACGATGGACTGTCCCGCTTTTTGCGGAAAGGACAGCGCAAGATTGTCGAAAAAGATTACGAAGGAGCACATCACTACCTGACACGTAGCCGTGACATCGTCAACGAGCTACTGGTCACCCTTCGAGTTGAGGAAGGTAACAAGGTTGCGCAAAACCTGCGCTCTCTATATGTGTTCATGATTGGTCGAATCATCGAAGCAAATCTGAAAAAGGATGCTGAGATAGTTGATGAAGTCCTGAAAATCGCTCAGAACCTACGCGATGGCTGGACCCAATTGAAAGATCAGCAAGCCCAACTGCGCCAGCAGAAGCATCAAACTTCTGCTAATGACGAGATCGTCAGACAGCGTAAGATTCGGCTGCACGGATGAGGTCTTTGACATGCTAATGGAGGCACCCAGGAGAGGTGCCTGACCGAACCGCAGCTTGCCCACCATTCGGGTGCTCGCCTGCCGATGCCACAACCGAAATCTCTTCGGGAAGCATCCCCACCGACTACTGACCCAGAACATCTCAAGTACTAATAGCGGGATCACCTAGTTCTGTCCCGGAGTACTATTCTCTGCTTAGCTGAATTGACTCACAGTGCAGTCCTGAGAAATACTCACTAGACTTTCAGCTATATTCGTTCTGAAGTTCTGTTTGTTGTCCATTCTGAACAAGAGAACCAGAAGAGAAATTACCACAGAACTATGTGCGTTTTTCTGTCTAAGGATGGAAGTAGAATCTTGATCTGAAATCAGTGAGTTAGAGTAGTTCAAGTTCTACCAAGATCCTGACCACCAACCTAGCAAAGTTTTATGGATAGAACTCTGGGTTGGGGTAGTAGAACTAAAATTTTCCTAAAAATATTATTTATCAGAATTTTTTGGAAAAAATCTATGGAATATTATCTCGTAGTGTCGTCCGGAAAATACTTGGGAAAGCTATGCCAATAGCACTGAGTACCATACTTACTAAGGTTGATAGAGCTAAATCCTTCAAAAGATATAAGTAGAATTTAGTGTGTAATGAAAAATCAGATTTGAATTATTGGCTGTCTGGATAACTATTCCGATGAACAGCTCAGCCAACGAATTCTTGTAATGAAGTCTGATCTTTCTACTAATGTGACTTAGTATGTTCCTTCAGAGGAAATTTGTAGGCCTACTTTTCAGGATAGAATTTTTTATACAATGTCAAAGCGATCATAATTAAGATGAAAAAAGTGAGCTGAAACAAGAATCAATCTCCTAGCCAGTAAACTTTAGCTGGGAATAGAAAGCCAATAAATTTTGATTTATAAAATAGTCGATAGCAGTACCTGATAATGTGATGATTAAATGAAAGTGAGATAGTAGGGGTTAATTAGAAAATAAAGAATCCTCAGTGACAATAAAATTGATTTAGATGAGTCTTAGAAAATTTGTAATGCAGAGTTGCAGTGGACTGCTCGTTTTCCAGAGTAAGGAGTGTAAAATAAATAGACTATAAGATCTCTGAATAGTCTGTTCTGAATAAACGCTCCCATAGTTTAAGCGGATAAAACGTTGGATTCCTAATCCGAAGCTCTGGGTTCGAGTCCCGGTGGGAGCACTCTCAGCCAAAGTAGCAGTGAACCAAATTCAGTGGGGAAATGAATCGCAACTTAAATCTTTAGGTGGAGAACCGTCATGAAGATTCGCTTGCAGCGAGCATGGATATTCGCTCTAGCAGCACTGGGATTAGCTGAAGTTGCCCAAGCACAGGTAGCAACTCCTTATCTTTCAAGTAATCGTAGTCATATTAATCCAGTTGGAGCAGTCTGGAGAGAAACTGGAAACCTACGTTACAACATGTTGGATGCAGGAGACGTTGCCAAGCAAGATGTGGGTTTTTCGTTAATCGGAGAAAGTGCCGGAGGTGAAGTTGATTTTGTCATTAGCGAAACAGTTGATGGGGGCGCAAATTCAAACAACGGGACTGGATTCCGAGGTGGGTTCAAGGTAGGTGAATCGTTCGCAATTGGCTATGGAATGGGAACCTACAGTGGTGATGTTTCTGATGAAACAAGCGATTTGGGATTGGGGTTGAAGTTTTTCGATAATATCTATGCGAGTTTCCTTTCTCGAGATGGGAAGGCAGGAGAAGACAGCTACTCAGTTGCTGGTCTTGGGCTCGGCATTGTTTCAGGCAATCCGACAGACCTGCAGTGGAAGTTTGAGTATGCCAGTCTATCTGCTTCAGAAGATGCCTATTCTAAATCGTTGACAGTGATTGAGGCCAAGACCAACGAGTTGAATTTCTTTCTCGAAATGGATGATGGCAAGAACTATGACCAGCAATTACTCGGGCTCGGATGGGAGTATCCAGATAGTTGGGCCTTTGGTGTTGGCATGTTCAGTCGAGACTCTGAGAGTGGCTTCAAATTCACGATTGGCTACAATTACAAGAATGTATCCAGATTAAGTAGTGGAGGTTCCCAACCTCAACAGCAGCAGCAAGAACCACCACCAGAAGAACAGGCCCAGTAAGGAGTAGATCCAACACTAGCCTCTGATGACAGAGCCGCTTGACTGGAGCGATAGAGTTCCTTGGTCTGAAAGATTTGAGGACATTTATTATTCTCGGAGTGATGGTCTGGCAGAGAGTCGATATGTCTTTCTGCAAGGGAATCGCGTGTCCGAAAGATGGCAGCAAAAAAATATTTTTCGTATTGGTGAGGCTGGATTTGGGACAGGCTTGAATTTTTTGGCTACCTGGCAGCTGTGGCGGGAAACCCGGGCTCAGGATAGCTGGTTATATTTTGAATCGATTGAGGGATTCCCACTAGATCGAGAGCAGTTGAAGTTAATCCACCAAGAGTGGAAAGAATTGAAAGCTCTCTCGAAAATGCTCCTGGCTGCAAAGCATTTGAGCAGTAAATTACTTCCTGATTGGCAGGAGTGGCCGGAAGAAAGGATTACGTTAAGGTTGCATCACGCAGAGGTATTGCCAGCGCTGCGAGTCATGCAATCAAACCAAGTTGATGCCTGGTTTCTGGATGGGTTCAGTCCCAAAAAGAATCCTGAGATGTGGACAAGGGATGTTTTGCGAGAAGTAGCTCGGATCACTTGTCCTGAAGGAACCTGCGCTACCTACACGGCGGCCAGTCATGTGAGAAAGGGTCTGGAAGACTCTGGCTTTGTGATGAAGAAGATCAAGGGCTTCGCGCAAAAACGCGAGATGTTACATGGATGTAAATTGTAAAAGAGTTAGAACATGGCTCGGGTCTGGGTTCTGGGCGTGGGATCGTTTGCTCATGCAATGGCACAAATTTGTCGAGAAGATGGTGCTGAGGTACATACTTACCTGACTCGAAATTATGGCCACTATGGAGCTTCTATTTGCGGAGAAGTTTACGAGGCTCGGAGGCATCCGCAACTGCTAACGCTCTTTGACAAACATCCACCAGATCTAGTGATCCCAATGTCAATCGATTGGCAAACCCAAGCATGGGGACTTGATTTGGTACAGCGGGGTATCCCCATTCTCTCTCCGGTTAGAGAAGCTACTCGATTGGAGGTGGATCGGGATTTCGCAATGCGGCTCTGTGAGCAATACGGTATCCCAATACCACGTAGTCACTATGCTAGAAATCGTTTGGAGGCTGAAGAGATCCTTCGCAATGATCCAAGGCCTTATGTACTGAAAAATCCGATTTGTTCACCCTTCAGTCCAGTACATACGATTGTTTGCGAAACAGTAGAGGATACGTGGGGCTGGATAAGATGTGTTGATTACGCAGAAGGACTCTTTCTACAGGAGTATCTAGGAAATGTGGAAGCAGGTCACTTCGTTTTCGTGAGTAATGGCGAGATTATTAGCCAGATCAGTAACCAGGAGTACAAGCGGGCTTTCACAGGAAACATGGGGCCTGTCGCTGGAGCTCCCTTAGGAGGGATTGTTGAGCAGGATCCTGAAGATCGATATGGATTGGCAAAAGATTTAATTCATCCGCTGCAACCGTGGCTAAAGAAAGTGAACTTTCACGGTCCGTTGCAAGTTACTGCAATGAGGCAACAAGACCACTGGGTACCGATTGAATATAATGTGAGGATGGGAGTGACGTCCGGTGCTCTCTGGTTACGCATGTTAGAAAATCCAGTAAAGACGTTGTGTGAGGTAGCTAATAACCAGGCTGTCAAAACCAAATGGCGAGATTCTATCCAAGCAGGAGGAACACTTACACTGGCTGGATATGGTTATCCTTACATTGTTGAAGATGTACCGCCACTACCAGTGCGAATAGAAGGAAAGATAGACTGTGATCTCTGGTGGAATGAAGTCCGATCAGATTCACTCGGTATCTACACAGAATCTCATAAAGGCCTAGATAAAGGACATCGGATCGCCGATGTGAACGGCCTTGGTAAAACTGTTGAAGAGGCACTACAGAGTGCATACCAAAACATAAGTAAACTTCACTGTTTACATAGTTACTTTCGAACCGATGTTGGTCAAACTCTTTGGCCAATTGGTGTCGGCTTTTGAGCAAATAAGTAGGTTATAACCCTACAAAATTTTTAAGATTCTCTACATTTATCTTCGGGTAAGTACAGGGAATTTTCATCTGGGGAATCTGGCAAGATTCTCCAAGAGATGATCTTTGACAATTGAATCTGAAAAATTAACCACTATTGCCGGCAAGTCTCTCGGCTAAGCAATAGTTCAAGCAAGGTAGAGATAAGACTACTTCGCTTGAATCACGCTGACCGTTCTTCCAGCAGACTTGCCTTGGCAAAGTGTAAATTAAGAAAAAATATAGAACTTTAGTGATCAGTTTCGAAAGCTTTGATACGCTAAATTTTCCCTAAGAGCTTCCTCAAACGTTGATTAGAGTTAGTTGTGTATAGAACTTTGAATGAAAAATACAGCAAGTCTTAGATATTAAAAACATTAAAATTTGTAGATCTGAGTATAGATAATACCGTACTATTTAAAGTTCTAACAATAAGATGGCTAGAGATAAATATTTCGAAAATTAAATGAGATCTTCTCAGATATATAAATTAGTAGTGAGCATCTTTGGCTATGCTTCATGGAGTGATTCTTTCGAAAGTGTAACAAGGATTAATCGAGTATCATAAACTAAATTAGTCACAGTCGATAGCAGGAGATCTTTTTAGCTCTTAAAAATTTCTCTGCCTTTCCTGAGTTTTTCGTTGTCACAAATAAAATCAATTAAAGTCAATGACCTCAAAAAAACTCCTATCTAGAACCATTCAAATTTAGCAAACTGGCTTCTTTCGCAAAAAGACTATGAAATAAATTAGATCTACTTAAGATGTATTTCTGAATCTATATACGAATTCCCAGTGTTTTCTTAATGATTTCTACCAATCTGCAAGAAGCTATTTTACGATGCACTCTATCTATTCTGCTGATAATAAATATTCTGACCCCTTCGAGATGAAGGATAAGATTTCCTCTTTAAATCATTGATCTTCCCCTCTGTGAATCACTTCAAAGGTCTGTTCACAGTTGATTACTTGTTGCCCTAATCAGTATTGAAAGTTGTGTAATCAGAGAAAAGAGAAGCGATGACGCTACACGATGATTGTGCAAGCTATCGGAAAGCCAATGCTTATTAGTTGTATAAGTACTTTTTTATTCATTTCTGAATAAGTTTATCTACTAAGTAGTTGCATTTTTTTTTTATAATGTACTAGTTTGCGAAGAAATACGGTGAAAACCATCGAAATTTACGCCTGTGGAGAAAAAGTAAGCCGACTTGTCAATTAGTCGCATTATTTCGACGAAGCAGGAACCCAGATACCCACTCCCCTCATAACTCCAAGTTATGCTGGTATCCCGAGTCTACAAATTTCGGCTAGAACCTACGCCCTTGCAGGAGAAGTATCTACTGCGTGCGGCCATGGGTTGCCGATACATTTACAACTTGGGGCTACAGCAACGAAACCTTGTTCGTGAAGACAATCTCCCAAGTCTGACCGAACTGTACCACCAGCGTCTGCTGGCACTTCAACAGCAGAAAGCAGCGCCTGAGGCTCATCAAGAATTAGCCAGGCAATCTTCACTTGGGAGTGATCAGAATCACTTGCAGAAGCCGATTCAGCATAGGGTGACAGGTAAAGCCCAGAGTAAGGAATTGACTGTGTTACGTAGACAAGTGGATTGGTTGCAGGAAATTCCATTCAGTTGTCTACAAAATGCCTTGGTTGTTGATCTTCACCAAGCCTTCCAGCACTTCTATCGTCGTGCCCAAAATGGTGAACGGATTCAAGGAGCTGCCAAAAACCCACTTGGTTATCCTGTTCCACGTCGCAAATCGCACCTTTCGATTCTCTGGAAGCCGAATGATGTCAGCATCAGGTCGCTCTCAAAGGCATGTGGAGGGAAAGATTACTTTTCCTACATCAGGATGCCAAAGTGCCCAGGGCTGATGAAAATGCGTCAGGACCGACCAATTCCTACAGAGGCCAAGATTGGTCAGAAGCGTGTGATTCAAGAATCTGATGGACATTGGTTCATTGGATTTACGGCCGAGGAAAACGTAGATTGGCGATTGGCTGAAGAAGATATTGGCTTCGTCACACTTGGTGGTAGTAGTTCTGTCGGTGTGCATGGTGGAACTGTGTATCCTCTGACTGAAAAACAAGAGAAGACCTGGGCTTTGATTGAAGACCTGGATCAGAAAATTAAGAAGAGACGGCGCCAGTTATCGAGAAAAGAAAAATTCTCGGAAAATTGGAAAAGGCAGAGGCAGCAGATTTCAAAGATGCAACACAAGCGTGCCGCAGCTCTAAAATCAATGCGGCACGAGATCACATCCCAACTAGCTTCTCGTTTTCGCTCGCTGGTGGTGACCGATCTGAGAAGATTGACAGCCTCAGCACAATCTATTGAGCCGTCACTGGGTGTCGCTGATTTTCTCAAACAACTCAGCTACAAAATGCACTGGCGTGGTGGGGAATTGAACTTCGCTCACACGCCCGAACTGCTTTATAGTTGTAGTCAGTGCGGAAGTACACAAACTTCCATTCGAGGGATCTCGGAAGCCCTTCGCTGTAAAGTTTGTGGCTTTGAAAGTCCACTAGAGGCAAACGTCGCTCAAAATCTGATGAAGCTGTATGAATGTGGTGAGCTAGCTGAGCATGTCCAGGCGTGACTTGAAGAAGTAGGTCAAAGGGTATTGGGAAGTTTGGGGTTTGACAACAACTTGCAACATAGTTGTAAATCCTTGGGTATTGGGAAGTTTGGTACTTTGCAAACACAAAAACTGAGTGGTAACACCCTTCATTGAAGAAACACCTTTGTCTTGCTAGAGGAACTGAACAAATACTTGCGTAGTTCTAATCCATCTTTTGCCTGCCCCAAGATTGAATTACAAATATCTAGCATCATCCAACACACTCCGATTTATCTTCTTCTTCGCAGTTTACAAGATAACCTCATCTATATCTAGGGTTTCCAGAAGCTGTGAATTTTATATCTGCGAACCTTGATTCATCTTTTCGCCATGCGGTTTGACTCGTCATCGAGGAAGTGAAGCCAAATATTCTGATTCAGAATAAAGCGGTATTAGAGCTTATCTTGACAAGATTAAAGATTAACAACTTTAAAAAATTTCTAAAATTTCTTTGGATTTAGTACCGCAGAATATTTTACAGTAAAGTCTAGCTAGGTAATATCTCAGTAAACAATTGAAAGTATTGAATTGAGTGATGGTAGCCCTGAGATAGTAGAATACAGAAATGAAGTATTAAATGATCATGAATCAGTCTACGCTATGAGCCATGTTAGATGACTCTATCAATCTCTAAAAGTGCTTTCTAGCTATCTTAATTAATATGTTTTAATAGAAAAATGAAGATAGTATATGAATTAGTTTTTAGACTTTATCAGAAAAGGTTTCACCGTTCATCAACTACCATGGAGAATCAGACTCCTGTTATGGCTTAGATAAAAAATAATTACTTACCTTTCAAAATAAATTCGTTTAGCTCACTTTTGAATGCTGTTTTTTTACCTCTCTGAAGAGACTTAAAAGAGCGCGGAAAAATGCAGTCGTAATAATTCTAAAATCATTGATAACACAATTAGTATTTAAGATTTGTTTATCTGATTATTATATAGTTTCTTAAAATTTTTAAATATTACTCAATACATATATCATCATAAACTTTAATA
>JACLAD010010286.1_pt1 | contig 13933 bp, 4 predicted proteins | sample 8027901 | NCBI WGS metagenome assembly JACLAD01 (sample SAMN15725071, study PRJNA655200) | protist metagenome | isolation source: fluorescence activated cell sorting (FACS) single amplified genomes of... | place: Spain: Blaines Bay Microbial Observatory, Mediterranean Sea | collected 2016-07-05
CTGGATATTGCGGCAACCTGGCGGCGGCGAGGGGACGGAAACTGCTGAGGTGACGCGCGAAGTTGAGATTGAGGTGACACGCGAAATCGAGGTCGAAGTGGAAAAAGAAGTGACGCGTGAAGTTGAGAGCGAAATAGAAAAAGCGGTGTCCATTACGGTTACCGTCGTGGTTGACAACGAGATTGAGGTGACGCGCGAAGTTGAGGTAACCCGTGAGATTGAAGTCGTCAAACCGATTACGGTCACGAAGGTGGTAACCGAAGTTGTCGTGACGGAGTTGCCGCCGAAGATTGTGATGGAGGAGGTTCCGGTGACACGAATTATTGAGCGTGTTACAGAGGTTCCGGTGACGCGGATTGTGGAGCGCGTAATGGAGGTTCCGGTGACGCGCACCGTTGAAATCCCGGTGGTGGAAACGGTGCTCGTGACCGTGGAGCCACCGGTGATGCCACCACCAACAAGCGAGCGCGATGGGCTGGCGTGTACAAGGTTTAATCTAGAGGTGGGTCGTGATCGGGTGCGTGGCACGCATGGTGATGGGATGTATGTGATGCATGAGGTTAGCACCAATATGGTGGTAGCAACCTGGGCAGCGAAGGATGGGTGGTTGGACTCAGGATGGTTGCAAAATCGGCCGATTTCCTTCGACGCCACGCACGTCACCGTTGACTTCTATCCCGCAGCGGGCGGCAGGCCGATTCCCATGGAAATCGTCAACCACGCCGCTGACATGCCCTACGGCTGGCTCAAGCGCGGCATCTGTCACGCCATCGAAATCCAGTTTCCGCTTGGTCGATAACCAGAACGGAGCATTACCATGGTCGAGACTGATGTTATTTTCCAATCTGTTGCGCACGAACGTTTTATCAAGATCGCGGCCATTGTGGTTTTGATTGGATTGTTGACTATCGCGTTGGCGCAGTTGTTGCAGGCCAATCTGTTTGTGATGCTGTTTGTGACAGAAGCATGTGCTGATGCTGTTACGCCACAATCGGTAGGGCTGGCGTCTAAGCTGAGCGTGCCGCCATGCTGGATGGTGCCACAATAAGGCACAGTTTTGGGTGGGTTTAACCGCCCACCTCTGGTTTAATCACAGCTGTCTGTTGTCGCAGTATCTGATCACACAAGAGGAAAATTAAATAATGACTGTTCGGCCGAAACATTGCACCATCTACATGCGCCTGCTGGGATTCTGCTTGCCCCCGCTCATGCTATTTGCCCTCATCCTCGGGTCGATCCCATACAACGTACGCACAGTACATGCAGGTGGTGAAAGGGCTGAGTGGTGGGCTTGGCGGATGACAACCGATCCGATTTGGGAGTCAAAAAGCACAAATTTGACGACCAGCTTGGCATGGGGAGATATAGACAACGATGGCGACCTCGATCTGGTAGCCGGCCATAGCTCCTATGCTGTGGATGCAGCACGACATCCACTACCTAGTGATCTCTTGATTGGACAGTCTAATCGACTGTTCTTAAATGAAGGTGGTCAACTCAATCCGGAACCCGTGTGGCGAAGCCCGCTTGCCAACACGATGAGTATTGCGTTGGGTGACATAGATGGAGATGGTGATCTCGATCTGGCCGCTGGTAACGCTGGCAAAAATGCCGTGTACATGAACGAGGGTGGGCAACTTTCATCACAACCCGTGTGGCAATCGACCGAAGATGAATTTACACGCAGCATTGCCCTTGGTGATCTGAATGGCGATGGTAGGTTGGAACTCGTGGCAGGCAATCCGTCGTCATTCGGGGGGGCGCGACGGAATAGGGTTTATGAGGTGTCTGCTGCGATCCAAAACGGTGAACCTGAATCAGCAGGTGTCGCATTTGGTGCTGAGAATTCAGGCAGTTGGGACTTGGTTCTGGCAGATTTTGACAACAGTGGACACTTGGATGTTGCGACGATACAAGGACAAATCTATTTTGGAGACGGTACAGGAAATTTTTCTGAAATCACCCCAGATACACGTATTCACTCCTGCGGTGAAGCAGTAGGCGGCCGACTGGCAGTTGGGGATCTGACACAAGATCGCAACTTGGACATTGCATTTTCTGGCGTCTCGCACATCGCCTATAACATCGCTACACAACTTAGCGAAACCCCAGCTAAGTGTGATGCCATTGTGCCACCCAAACAAGGACAGCATACGCTTGCTGTCGCGCTTGCAGATGTCAATGGCGATAGAACGCTTGAATTTAGCTATGGTCATTTAGGTGGCGTTGCGATTTATCCCACAAATGCGCTTTGGGATGAACAGGTTGAGCCACTCTGGGAGTCGGAAGACAAACGGCGAGTTGAGGCACTGGCGTGGGGCGACATCGATGGGGATGGCGATGTCGACTTAGCTGTTGGGGGTGAAGGTGCCCCGATTCGTCTCTATCGTAATGATGCGCTACATCATTGGTCAGCTCAGGAGGAAGACCTTGATAGGGATGGTGTGTACGAGGGCGTATTCGAGTTTCAAAATATAGGCCTCAATTCGGTAGACCTCACCTCAAGTGACATTTACTCACCCTTAATTCGACTCATTGGAAACTGGATCGATTTAGATGGTGATGGAGACTATGAGGATGCATCTGATTTTGGAACCGATGTGGAGCCATTTAAGTTTGAAGATAGTTTAGATCTCGATTCACATGGATTGAAACATGCATGGGGAGATCTTGATAATGATGGCTGGCTTGATTTAGCCGTATCCAAGAGTATGGGGCAATCTGATGCCAATGGGGAGATTGAAGCTCGGACCACGCGATTGTATCGGAGCGATCCTGAAACGGGCATATTGGAAATGGACGACAGTTGGATAGTTGACGGACAGTTTGCTGGTGTACCCGCCTGGGGGGACATCAATGGGGACGGCTGGCTTGACTTGGTTGTCGGTGATGGAAGGGGGCAAACGTTTGAGGAAGGGTATGACAAGGTGTTCTTGAACGACAACGGGTCGCTTGAGTCTGATCCGACTTGGGTTTCATCCGACAATCTTCCAACTAACAATGTCCGTTTGCTGGATGTCGACGGTGATGGTGATTTGGACATGATTGCACGGGGAGAAATATTTCAGTCCGAAGATCGTGTCTACTTTAACGATGCTGGGCAACTGAGGCCCAACGCAATTTGGACATCTGTTTTTGATGAGATTGCCTATAACAATCTGCCGACCGACTTCAATCGCGATGGCATCAATGATTATGAGCGTGGTGACAGGGTGCGATTTGTTTCAGACTATGATCCCCATCATCCAAGCTACCCATTTGAGCATCCGTTTCGTCTCCACCTATTCAAACTAGGCCGCCTAGCTCCAGCTGCAACTCCTGCTCAGGGGCAATATATTGAAGATGGCGTGGTTGATTTTGAATATATTATCCAAGGCCCGATTCAAAGGAGTTATGATGTATCGGGGTATTTTTCTGTTGACAATGGGCAAACTTGGGCCGATGCAATTGCCACGTCTGACACGCTCACACGCTCTTTACCGATAACGTGGGCTAGCCAGCGCAATGCGTTCATCGATGAGCCAAACAATTTATTTACATATAGTTGGGACGTGTTTTCAAGTGGCTTTACGGGAACAAGCGATAATGTGATTTTTCGGTTACAAGTCAGACCGAGCCCAGTTCCTGCGGCTCATTCAGTCCCAGGCTTATATCAGTTTGGCTCGATGGTTGCAGATACCCCTCCTCTGCGAGTAAGGGGTAAGCAAGTTCGCGTTGTTAGCGACGACGGTGCAAAAATTGAAGGAGCAAATGGGTACGTTCTTCGGGCGGAGGACTCTGCCGCTCGATTGATGGGCTCCAGCATGACGGGTCAGCCATTTGTAACCAATGGCTCAGGCTTCCTAAACGGGCGCGAAAATATTCAGGAAGGTGACAAGCTATTTGCAACGCAGGCGATTACGCAGGCGTATCGCATTCCCCCACAGTTGATTTTTGGCGAAGACGCCGAGCCAATTGTGATTGATGCGCTGCAAATCTCAGCAGGTGAACGACTCGATGCATTTTCGGCCGAAATGTGGCTCCAGCCCACAGGCGATACAACAAGTACACTGATCGCACTAACTGACGCACTCACGCTAACCTACGCAACGCTTTCCGACACCACAACCATCTCGTTGACCATTCTGAATAAAACGATTCAAACAAACACTGTCTCACTCAACGATGGGCAGGCGCATCATATCGCCGTCAGATGGTCATCTGACCAAGAAAATCATAATGCACACGTGTTTGTCGATGGCAAGAAAATTCTGAGCGGATTGATTGGTTTTAGAAGCACACTGCCAAGCGAATCGAAGCTGACTATTGGGCAAGATTTTGAAGGCTACATGGATGAAATTCGCGTTTGGGATAGTGTGCGGATGCCGATCACAAACACACGGTTTATCACCTCAAACGCATTTACAACATCGGACGACTCACTGCTTGTCACGCTGGAACCTACGGAAAAGGAACATTTAGTTGGCTACTGGCGCATCACGGCCGATGACGATGCGATTCTCCACGACCACAGTGGTCAGGCCAATCATGCAATCAGACCAGACGGTGTGCTTGTCGGATACAAGCCCCTGTTCACTATCTACAACACAAGCGGGGTTATCACCGAAACGACCGTCACCTCATCAACCAACGGCGTCATAATGACGCCTGTCACAGCCGGCGGTGTTCAGACGCTAACTGTTTCAAGCCAGAACCGACTAATTTTATTTGATTTGGATGTTTCGCTCGAATGGGATGCACGTAATGATACACTGTATCTACAACAGTTGAATGAAAGCATTCAACGCGCCTCGGCTCTCCTCTACGACATCACAGACGGCCAGGTCGCGCTGGGACAAATCAACCTGTTTTTTGACAAAGCGTATTGGGGTATTGCCGATATTGCAATTGCCTCAGACAACAGTTTGCGTCCATACGCTTACATCGGCGGCGTTGTGAATCAGGTTGTAACCGAGGTGACTGAAAGTGGGGTGGGACGATACACGCCAGGTCAAATTCGTATGGGGACGAGTTGGGATCCATATGGTGAAAACACCGCCGATCTAGGCGAAGAATGGTCGCGAGCACTCGCCCATGAGTTGGCCCATTATTTACTCTTTTTGCCAGATAATTATTTGGGGATCAAGGCCAATGCGATTGGCCGAGTTGTGTGTCCTGGCAGCTTCATGACCACGACAAGCGACCCAAGCTTCACCGAGTTTATTACGCGCAGCCAATGGGACAGTGAGGCCGGTTGCCAAAACACCTTAGCCAACATCACAACGGGACGCTCCGATTGGGAAACAGTTCTCAAATACTTTCCGATGCTCCAAGCACCCGCTGGCGACACAGCCATCGACGGGCCGTCTGACTTGCTGTTGGCCGTCACACATATTGTTCCGTGGGGATTTGCCGAGCAGCCGTTACCGTGGATGGTGCGCAACTTCGACATTCGCGATTCAAGACAGGAGCGTTTACGTTTGCCAGATGCACAAGCGTTTTTGATCAAGACTCAAGGCACCCATGTCGATCCTAACCAACCCAATTCTCTTGACTATCTCGAAGATGACGTTTTCATTGCGCTAGGATCACCAACTGGAGGCGGTGATCGGCTAAAAGTACGTGGCGCAACAGATGGCGACCGACTCTGCGTACTGGACGGCAACTTAGAGCAGCCCCATTCTGGTTGTATCGAAACCATGAGCGCCAATATTGTTGCGGTCTCCGTTGAACCAGTCTCTACTAGTGCGTTTCCTGAGTGGCGACCCGAAATCATTGCTCAAGCTACAAGTGCCAATTCTGTCGCCATTACGGTGACGCAAGCTCTGGCGGATGACGAGAAAATGCATGTGCAGGTGTACCCGTTGCACTATCGTTCGGTACAAGGCGCTGCGCCAGTTACAACAATCGATGCACCCAACCACGTGAATGAGTGGTCAACAGAAATTGAGTTACCGCTGGCCGCTTACGAAATCGCAGTGCGGGTCTGGGTGCCGGCTGATGCGAATCTTTGTGACGGCCGTCGAGAAAGCTGTTTCCGTGAAGCTGTGACCACATTTCGCCTCAACCCTGAAACATGGGAACCAGAGTTCAACTATCCAGAAGATGCTTCAAGCGAAGAACCAGAGCCGCTTGTTGAATTGCTGATTCCTGCGTTTGGCCTCAGCACCCCTGGGGACTCTGATCGCTCTGGTATCGGGGGTGGAAACAACTTTGGCACAGGCGGTTCAGACCGGTCAGGTATCGGGGGCGGGAACAGCTTTGGTACAGGTGGTTCAGACCGGTCTGGCATTGGTGGCGCAATCTTTTTAGGTGGCTCCGATCGCTCTGGTATTGGTGGCGCAGGCTTTGCGCTGCTCGGAAATCCCAATCAAATCAATCAAGGCGGATCTGATCGCTCTGGCATTGGCGGATCTGATCGCTCTGGCATCGGTGGTGCAGGCTTCGCACAAACTGGCGGCGCATCAAACGCGCTCTATGCGCCGATGTGGTCGGCCGATGCACAGGTCGTAATCTACAATTCGGCAGGATATTTTGCCGACAATGGCGTCGAAAGTTTGCAGGCACTTGCATCGGTTCCTAGGCAACAGCAAAATCCCTGGTTTGTGCCGGTTGGTCAAGCGTACCGGCTTGTCCTCAACAACAAAGAGTGGGAACGGTTCATCTCGTTCAACTTTTTGCAGCGAGAAGTGCCTGAGGGGTATGAGCACGCGCTGAAAATTCTATTTATGGCGGAGGGCAGCGATTCATGGGAAATTCTCGACGACTCACGCTCGTTCCCAGAAAATTTAATTGTCGCCAAATTGAAACACGCAGGAGAAGGGGAAGACAGTAGCTACTTAAACGGCGTTTATGTGGTTGCGGCAACGGTTTCATCGCCTGATTTAGAATCTGGCTGGAATCTGTTGGCATATACGATGCCTGATTCACGTTTTGCCTTCAAGAACCCAGATCGCAGACTGGGCTGTCTGGATCAGGGTTTGAGTTCGTTAATCGGCCGAATTAACTACATTGCAGATGCTCAAGATTCAAACAACACACAGCCAGCCATTACCGATTTCGAACCCACTGAAACCTTTTCTGACACGCAAATTGTGCTCTACCCTGGCAGCGTTTACTGGGTACATTTAACCGAAGGCGACGCAACACAAGCATACTTTGCACCCCCAGAGCGACAGCCAGATGGATTTTATCCAGATTGTGGTGCAAGGGTAGATGAAGAATCGCGGTCAGATGACAGACTGACAGACGCCAATGACGATACCCAGAATCAAATCACACGTAGCGGAATCGTAACGGCTGGCAGCCCGATTGTCCTTGCACTATCTGGCTTGGCACTCTGGTGGTTCCGCGTTCCGAAACAAGGTAGCGTTGTGGATTAACGAAACTTAATCGACGGATTGGGCTGACCAAGCCTGCATGATTTGTTTGTGATAAGGTACGCTTGTCAAGAATCGCTCGCGTGCCTTACCGACCGGGTGATGATGCGCTCGCGCTTGCAGGGCATCATACGCAATCTGCAAGATGCTTGCCGCCTCCATTAAATTTCCCGCCGCGCGTAAGACCGCGTAACATTGCCAATATACTTGCATCGGAAATTCGACTCCTTTCGTCCCGTTTTCGGCAAGCGTCGTAACAACCTCTTGTGCACGCTCTGCGGCAAATTCTAGATCGCCGCGTGCCAGATCAAGCCATGCAAGCGATGCTTCGGTATCAACCGCCGCCTGCTGCTCGCCCGCGCGGCTGCGGATTTCAAGGGCAGCATATAAATAAGTCTCCGCTAGTTCCGTCTCCTCCAAATCGATCAACACTTGAGCCAGATGCGTATAAACAAATGCCTTGCCTCGCGGGTATGTGACGCTTTCATGCAGTTGTAAAGCAGCTTCAAACTGTGCTTTGGCACGGACGCTATCGCCCTCATGCTGATAGGTTAACCCAATTGCATCTAGCGCAATCACAATCAGCCGCTGCTCGTCCAAGCGCCGCCCCAACGCCAGTGCCTGCTCATGCATCAGACGTGACTGACGGTAATCGCCCAGCGCGAGATAATAGTCGCCTAAATGAGCCAAGATGTAGGCTTCACCGTAGGGCCAATCGATCGTTCTGCATAGAGCCATCGCATTTTGATAGTAGCCTTGCGCAATATCGTGCTCGCCTTGAATATCTGAAATTGTCCCCAGCAAATCAGTGCAGCGAACCAGATTTCGTTTGTCATCAAGCTGCATAAACAACTGTTGCGCTGCCACTATTTGTTGTTTTGCTGCTTCAAACTGATTGGCATAATAATCAATCATGCCTAGGTCATATAAGCACAGTGCCTGAGCCATTGTGTCATCTGATGCAGCCGCTAAACGCCTAGCGCGTTTCAAGAGCGGTTCGGCCGATTTGCCGTTCCCTTGTTGCCATAGGGCGCGTCCCCAACTCCTTTGTGCTTGTGCTTGCAATTTATTGTCACCAATTGCCGCCGCCAAACGTGTTGCCCGACGTGCCAACCGGATCGACTCATCATAGCTTCCGATTGCCAAGCCAAATGTTGCTCGCCGCAATGTAATATCGGCGACGAGTCGCTTGTCCTCAGAGCCGGATGTTAAACCAACCAATTGCCGCAAATCAGCTTTTTGCTCGTCACGATTGCCAAGCCAATAGTTGATTGCTTCCCGGCCAAGGTAAAGTTGTAATCGTTGCTCATTGGTATTGGCTAAAGTGAGGCCGCGTGAATAGTAATTATGCGCCTCGCGGACAAAGTAATTTTCGCGTGCCTTGTTGGCAGCCTTCAAATAATGATCGACCGCACGTTCTGTGTCGCTTGCTGCATCATAATGTTGTGCAATTTCCGCGTGTCGTCGTTTGGCAGGCGTTGTCGCGGCTACCATCACCTGCGCCGCCGCCTTGTGGCGCTGTTGCCTTTCGGGATCGAACTGAATTCTGTATGCTGTATCTTGTAGCAAAGCGTGACTAAATTGATACCGTTCGGCCGAAACTCTCTGCCAAATCGCCGCCGCTTCCCCTTGATCCAGCGCCTTCAGTAAACCACCGTTCCCACCAACGACTTCCCTCAGGATAGGCAGTGAAAACTCGCGCCCAAGCACGGAAGCCTGTGAAATGACCTCGCGTACCTCTGGTTCTAAGCGGTCGATTCGCGCTGCTAGCACGTTGTGCACATCGAGCGGCAACTGCGAATCGGTCAGCGTGCCGCTTTCATGCACCAGCCGACCGTGCGCAGCCAGCCCAAAGTCACGCAGATAGCGCAACAGTTGCTCTGTGAAAAACGGGTTGCCAACACCACGCCGCTGGAGCCAATCGACCAGCGATTGATCTGGCGTTTGGTCGAGATGATGCTCGGCAAGTTTCGTGATCGCCTCCGCTTTAAATGGCTCCAGCCGCAACGTCTGCTGCGGCACATCGAGCAGCAGCGGTGGCTTAAATCCACTTGGTCGCGTCGTCACAACCACGGCAAACGGATACGCCGCCACGTGTCGTAGCAGCCCCGCCAGTAACTTGCTCGAATCCTCATCGATCCAATGTCCGTCCTCCAAATGCACAACGACCGGCTGCAACAAGCTTTCTGCCTTGATCAGCACCTTGATCGCCTGCTGAAAATTTTCGCGCCGCTGCTCTGGCTGCAAACGTGCACACAGCGTATCGGGCAGTGACAGATCGACCAACGCCGCCAGCAGCGAATACAGCCGATCCAGTTCAGCCGCCAAATCACGGTCAGGCGTCGCGCCTACGATGTCGTCAAACCGTGTGCCGAACGCTTGCAGATTGTCGTCGAGCGTCGCCTCGGCCCGCTGCCCGAAATAGTCGCGCAGCCACGACCGAAATGGCAGCAACGCTTGTGCGCTCGCTTCGTCGGTCGGGCAATCGAACCACGCGACGGCGCGATTGGCGGCGTGCAGTTCACGACGCAGTTGCGTAACCAAGTGGCTCTTGCCGATGCCAGCTTCTCCGATGATGGTAATGAGGCCACCGTTCTGCGGCGTGTTGTGGTTGAAAATCGGCCGAAAAGCAGCTCGCAGCGTCGCCATTTCGGCGTCTCGCCCGATTAAGGCTGTGGCGGTGTTTTGGGGTGGGGTGATGGAGGGTAGTGGGGTGGTTTCGGCCGAAAATTCACTCAACCACGCTGCCCGCCAACCCTCTGGCAGCGCCATGTCAGACTGTGCTGCCCACGCAACTGCTGTGGCAATATTGTCGCGCTCAGTTTGCAAATGTGCCTGATGATCAATTGTCCACTGCAAAAAATAGGCAGCGTGACGGTTTTGCACAGTTTGCGGAATTGTTTGGGCTGTGTCGAGCCACGCTTGCAGTGGAATCGACATGCGGTAACGAATGTGTGCTGTCTCACCTTCGCGCCGCGTCAGCAGCGCATGGTCAACCAACATCGCCAAATGCACGGCGTCGCCCCCTAGTATAGCCTGCGCTGCTGCTCGACTAAAGCCGCCCCGAAACACCGCGCATCCTGCTAAAGTTCGCTGTTCTGCTGAATCAAGCAATCCCCACGACTGTGCAAACACGTGTTGCAAAGAGCGATGGCGCGGCGGTAAATTGTGCAGTTCAGCACTGAGTGCGGCAGGTTGCGCCCGCAGATCGGCCACTAACTCAGCAACGGTATGCGTGCGGAGGTGGGCAGCCGCTAGCTCAATCGCTAAGGGCGAGCCGCCGAGCAGACGGCACAGTTGGACCACATCACTGATATTTTGTTGCGTCAAAGCAAACGTCACACGCGTTTGTTGTGCCCGCTGCTGAAACAGTTCGATTGCATCAAATTTAAGCCATTGAGCAGACGTGAGATTGTCAATACGGATCGGCAACGCCAACCCTGACACTGGCAATACCCATTCGACTTGTGAGCGCAGCGGCTGCCGCGACGTTACGAGGATTTGGCAATCTAAATCAGCCTCTAGCAGTTCGACTAGCCACTCAGCCCAGGTTGAGCCGTCAGCCGCAATGAGTGGTTCGGCGTTGTCAAACACAATCAGCCCGCACTCTTCGTGTAGCGAAGATGCGAGTTGCTGCATAACCGTTGTCGGATCAATCAACGTCAAGCCGAGTGCGTGTGCCAATGTAGCCTGCGCGTGTACCGTTGACGTGACGCCAATGAGCGAGACAAAGACGACGGGTCGATCAAGTCGCTCTGTCACTTGCTGGGCAACTTGCAACGCAAGGCGCGTCTTGCCGCTGCCGCCCGCGCCTGTCAGGGTCAGCAGTTGGCAGTCGGGTTGTGATAGCGTGCGAACGATGTGGCTGATTTCGGCAATGCGCCCCACAAATGGTGTCACGGGCTGCGGCAGACTGGGCGTGTCTGCGACCGCTTGCACGATCACGCCGGTTGCAATTTTCTCGTAAAGCGCTTCTGTTTTCGCATCTGGCTCAACGCCAAGCTCACTTTGCAACACTTCAAAACAGCGGTCAAACTGCGCCAGTGCGGCGTTGCGTTGCCCCTGCATTGCCAATGCCTGCATCAGATGGCGAAACCCTGCCTCGTGCCACGGCGAGAGCGTTAGTTGTCGCCGCGCTGCGCGTTCCATAATCGTAAAATCGCCGCTTTGGGCCGATCGATCGGCCAGTTGTTCAAGCCCCAGCATCATGCACTGGTGTAGGTTTTCGCGCATGGTGGCGACCCAATTGTCGAAGGTGGGGGCATCGGCGATGAAAAGTCCCGCTAGGAAATCGCCGCTGTATTGATCAAGGATGGGGATCAATTCGGCCGAACTCAACCGTAGATGCCCGCCCTCTCGATCCACTTCCAGCCGCGCTAACAAATCCGCCACATCAAACTGAAAATCACTGTCTGCAATCCACTGCACCGTCTGCCGCGTCACGAGCAAAAACGGTGGCTCAGCCTCCTTGTTCTTCAATATTTTTCGTAGGCGGCTCAGGGTCTGGCGAAAGTTGGTACTCGCGCTTTTGGCGTCCTGCTCCGGCCAAAACAGCTCCGTCAGCGTGTCTCGTCGATGCGCCCGCTCGTGCTCCACCATCAGATAGACCAGCAACGCCTCCGTCTTGGCAGAGCGAAACCCCTTGATCGGTTCACCGTCAAGGGTTGCTGAGAAGGTGCCTAGGGCAGAGATGCTTAGATGAGGCATAGAGAAAAGGCGCAAGGCGGAAGGATGAAGGATGAAAAGAAGCTCAATTCATCCTTCATCCTTCCGCCTTTCATCCTTCAAAAACCCTGATCACAAACTGATCACAAACAAATCATATCCTGTCATCAACAACAAAACACAGTCACCTGAAACAAACACAGGCGACAACGAAACGAAACTGGGTTAACGAGAATTCTTGCAAGCTGCGGTGAGGCCACCACAGGGAATTCCATCTCAACACCCTCCACATAACAACATAACTGGAGACCTGAGATGAAAACACTCAAAATCAAACAACTTATCGTAACCCTTTGGATCGCATTCGCCCTCACCATCAGCAGCGGCATTGTCCCAACCGAACAATATGGCATCACGACTGTTCCGCACGCAAGCGCATGTATGGGCAGCAGCAGCGGTGGTGGATGCTAAGTTTGCAAACTCGGTCGTCGTCTAATTAGGCGACGACCGAGTGCTTACTCACAATGTCAAGTAAATGCTTTAACCGAATCAAGTTGTTCCCCTTAAAATGAGTGGAATCGAACTGTTTGAGCTCGTTTCCGATCCGAATTGCTTCATCCCATTTCTGATGATTCACCAGATGCTGCATTTGCTCCAGCTGCACTCGCAACAACGCATCTTGGTTCTTAAGCGCTCTAAATCCGTCGATTGCAGTCTCAAAGTAGGCGGTCGCATCGTCATACTTGCCCTCACCACTGAATGCGGCACCGAGACAACCCCAAGCATCATACATACCCAATAAGTTCCCTTCGCGTTTGGAGATTTTTTCAGCATCGACCGCATAATTTCTTGCTTGTTGGAAGTCTCCCTGAATCAGAAAAGCGACTGAAAGATTGACATAGTTGCCAGCTAAGAGGCTCATCTCGCCCGTTTGCTTTGCGAGTGTCACTGATTCTTCAATATGTTGAATCGCTTGCATGGGCTGTCTCATATCGTTCATGAGGAAGCCGAGGTTGTTTAGCCCACGCATGAGGCCATGGATATCACCGTTGCTTTTCCAAATTTGACATGCGGCACTTAGATGATGCTTCGCTTTTTCACTATCCCCAATGCGCTTGTATAATGCTCCGAGGTGGTTGTGCGTGTGTGCCATTCCGTGCCAATGCGTTTCCTGCTCAAAAATGTTCATTGCATGGCAACACAAGGTTTCAGACCGCCACCAATGATTATGGTGAATGTAAGTGAATCCTAGATTGGAACAAGCGCGTGCTGCCTCAATGCGGTTGCCATTTCTGCGGGACAGTCGAATGACCTGCCAATAGTTTCGAATAACGTCGTGTGAGCGACCCTGACGCTGAAGCACTCGGCCTCTGACATTCATTAACCCAATCTGCCCGTCTACATCACTCACATTTTGCGACACTGCAATCGCCTGCTCAAGCGTCTGGAGCCACGCTTCCCAGTGACCGCGCCGCTCCATGTAGCTAGTCAGCGCAAAGATAAGCGCTTTGATCGCTGGCCAAGCAGCTTCAATTGTTAAGCCAAAATGGATTGCAGTTAGTATGGCGTCTTTTTCGCGGTCGAGTGTGGCGATGTCCATTTGTTGGATCGCTTGATTGTGCTGCCAATGATTAGCAACGCTCTGAATCCGATTCTCAAAAAACTGTAACTCATTGGTCGATGTGGTAGCGGTTGCAGCCTGCCATTTGAGTACCTCGTTAAGCAAGAACGTCTCGGTAAGACGATGCAGCCGATAGCGCGGCGCATCATCGCCGCCGATTTGCACCAGCGACAGCGATTTGAGTTGCATCAACGCGCTTTGCACGTCAACTGCGTCGAGTTGGCTGGCGGCCATCACCTGCTCAAACGTGCCGTTCGGCATCAGCGGCAAACTGAGCCACAGGTCGCGG
>JACLAD010004339.1_pt1 | contig 13932 bp, 13 predicted proteins | sample 8027901 | NCBI WGS metagenome assembly JACLAD01 (sample SAMN15725071, study PRJNA655200) | protist metagenome | isolation source: fluorescence activated cell sorting (FACS) single amplified genomes of... | place: Spain: Blaines Bay Microbial Observatory, Mediterranean Sea | collected 2016-07-05
CATCATCATCACAGGGCATAGTGAGAGAGAAGGAGAATGAGGTCGAGGAAGGCAACGCACCTGCGATGATATCGTGGTCAATCTTGAAGTCCTTCTGAACAGCAAAATGGCTGAACTGTTGATCACTGCTTATCCGACCACTGTTCATACTTCTAGACTGGGTCGAGCTGTCCACCATCTTCTTCTTATACATGAAGACCTCACTGTTTTTTATCATTTCTCTTGCTTGCATTAAACTGTCTTGAGAAGTGACGACCGTGTGGTTGATCACACTATTGGCAACATTGGCAGCTTGTATGCCTACTGTATTGGGGGCAGGCAAATGTTTGGCGACATCATGTAGGACACGCATATCCCATAGCAGGGCCTGTGCGGCTTCGTTGACGATGACTATGATGATATGGTGATGAGGTATAGTGGAGGAAGGAGAAGGAGATGAAAGGTGACCAGTATATGAATAGAAAGAGCAGGAAGCAGAGAAGATAGAGGTTAGTATACTCATCATCATCACCATCATCATCACTACCATCATTATCACAATAGCAACAGTAATAGGGCAAGCAAGGCAAAGCTAGAAAGAAGAGGCAAAGACTTACCCACATCGCACATCAAGATGTCCCAGGTTCTATGTTCATTCGGGGGCGAAATCAAGCCGTTATTACCACATCCGAACATCCCGTTGCAGCACATTTCTACATAATAGCACAGTTCTACAGTGTCATTGTCATCGTTGTAGGTCCTATGTCCTGTAAGACTGTCACCAGACATGATGCTTTCTGTCCCATCCATAATGTCTTTGTGAAGAATATTACTAATATATGGTATAATAACAAGGTAGGAGATGGAGAACAAGCAAGAGGGTGGTGATTATACCATTAGAGAGAACATAGAACAGATGTTTAACAAGTATGATCACTATGATCATTATCACTACCACACGGTAAGTAATAAAGCATGGGAGACATCACAACAGATTTTAGTACGAGACGGGAAGGGAGACTCACCTGCTATTGATGACTGGCCGTTTATCGAGCTTTGGTAGAGTAGTCGCCAAATACACCAAATCTCTTCGATCACAACCATTACCACCAGTGTACCCCGATAGAGATCTACCAGTTGAGCTATAAAGCATGGCTTCACTGTCAGAATCCCATCTCAAACAAATGCTATCTCTATATGTTCGGATGACATATTTCGTTAATTTGAACTTGACACAAAACCACTTCGTAGTCCACGAAGGACCCCAAGCTTTACGGCGCAATTCGCGTGTCGATAAAGGTATAAAATGAGGAACTTCTTTGCTAATATTGTGGGATTGGGTTGATTGTAAAAGAGCCTTTTTAGGATGCAAAGAAGAAGCATACAAAAATTTCATGGGAGAGGAGAGACTGCCATTCTCATTCTCGCTCTCTATGGAGTCACTAGTGTGCACTTGTGGTTCTACTAAAACCTCTTTGTTCAGCACTACTTCTCGAAAGGTTGGTTTGCTGCGCAAAGCAGGTTCGTAGAAGGAGATGTCTCCATCGCTAATGGGTACCACCGCCAAGTATTTCACGGAATTCAGATTCACATCCGACCAGTAATCACTAGAAATCCACTTCTCGAGACGTTCCACGAGAACACCGTGCTCAGTGAAACTCATCTTCCTATTGCACTACTACAGATCTCGCTTGATAAAACGGATAAATCAAGAAGATACAAAACAGATTTTCGATGGGTGTCGAAGAGCTCTTACAACCTTGTTGGTGGAACCGAAAAACAATTGAAACTCGAATTGGCTACAAAATCGAGCACTTTAAAAAAACAAGATACTGATTGAAGCCGGGCCCGGTAAGTCACTTCCAGCATTCGCTCGTAAACTGTGGCGGAGGTTCCCACGAATAGAGATATTGTGGCATTACAGTAGGGGTCTTCCAGAGATCCAGCGAGATCCCTATCGCGAACATCGGACAGTCTTGGACTCACATTGCTGATAATCGTTACGTGTCTGGTAGATGATGAAAAGCGGCGTCCAATACAAATTGGAGCAAGACCTTCGCTTCTCGCAACGTGGCTTTGTTAACTGGGGTCGCCAGATCATCCGTGCGATCGATTTCGACGATTGCATCACTTTGGTGGATGTGTTTATCGAGAAACCTCATTTGGGTGCTCTTGTCGATACTGTAGCGACCGCTGAAGAGTATGGAGGTCATATCTGGACAGCTTACATGCATCGCTTTGTCGGTGATACAGCTTTACACATGGCTATTCGTCAGATGAAGATCAAATGCGTGTATATGCTGCTTGCATTGGGAGCTTCTGGCGATATAGAGAATGCGAAAGGTGAGACACCTGATGATCTAGCACAGCTCCATTTAGGGGAGACAATCCACGAATTACAGAAAAAGGCGTTTCGAGAAGTATTGCCTCTGGTAGATCCTACAGTGTTCAGTCACTTGCCGGCCAAGAGTCCCCTAACCCACGTCAACTTTCCTAGTATTGAAAGAGAAGCATGGAAGTTGATGGAAAGGTAAGATCCACCTCTCTCTTTCTCTCCTCAACGTATTATTATCATAAACATACTAACACAATCCCATCTATCTGCTTTATCTATCCATACACTCTACACGCTAACCGCTACTCCATAGTGGAAGGAATATGTATGTTGATTTACCGGAATCGATACGCTATAATGATCTGCTACCCGAACCCAAAAGTGCTGGCAATCCACGACCTAAAAAGTGGCTCACAAGATTCGATGCCAAGACTAAGAGGCGATACCGCATGGATGCATATACAGGAGAGATTGAGTGGTTAGAGGAGGAGAAGAAGGTAATAGTGGAGGAGCCCATAGTAGTGAAAAAGGCCCCACCTACAGTGCAATGGAAGATCGCTTTTGATGGTGGCAAAAAGTACTATTATAATGAAGCCACTGGTGAGTCTCAATGGACAATGCCTGATGAGATGAAGAGCAAAGCGACCCTTGCTAAAGAGGCCAAAGAGAGAAAGAAGGCTGATAAGCAAGCACGAAAGGATGCAGGTGAGCAAGTCAGTGATGATGATAGTGATGGAAGTTATGAGTATAAGAAAGATGGAGAGAGCGATGAGGAAGATCAAGAGGCTGCTCTTGAGCTTTTGAAAAAGCAAAGAATCAAGGAAGAAGAAGAGAGAGAAGCTGAACGAAACCGCGAAGCTGCTCAGGCTGAAATCGCCAGACAACAAGCCATCTTACAGAAGCGTATTGATAGAAACGAAGAACGAAAAAAAGAGCGAGATATCGCTTATGAAACAGGTATCAGTCACAGCGCAGGAGCGACTGCCACAGGCGGAGATGTGTGGAACCGTAATACTTATACGGATTTGCTCAGATTGCTACACAAACAAAGGTTGCGACAAATCAGGATGCGGGAAGCGGAAGCCCATAGGTTGAGTGGTCTAACTCTATTGAATGCTGCTTCTCAAGGAAAGAAGCCAGGCATCAGCACTCAACTAATCAAAGGTCTACAAGACCTCAAAGGTGTACAAAAGCTCAAATTCGGTAAATTGAAAAGATTAAAACATTTAGCATTAGAATTAGAGGAGGACCCCGACCCGAGGAACGACTTGGCACTCCCCTACCGTTTTATCACACATCTATCGACAAGTGATAATATGAAGAAAATGGCTATTTCTGCACATGCTATGGAGCTCATATCTGCTGAATTAATAGATGATGGGGTCATAAGAAGTATGAACTTTTTCAGTGGGGGTATGTCTTCTCCAGGGTTGACACATTTAAGCAAATCATTACCTACAATGACTGCTTTATTACATTTAGATCTTAGCGGTAATGCTATAGGTGACGAAGGCGCACTAGCCTTGTCAGAAGCTATTAGGAAGGGGGTATCGTTTACTAAATTGAACATGATGGGAAACCGGTTAGAGTTGCCCGGTGCACAAGCCGTCATTGAAAGTACCATCTATACACCACAATGTCCACTAATTTATGTCAATTTGACTCAGAACTTTTTGCGTGTACATGAAAAAGGCATTTTGGAAACTGTCAGTGGTGTTTATTATGATCATCAAGGTTACAAAGGACCTTCACAACGATATCGTAAGCGGTTGAAATTCGCCACCCCAGATCTTCACAAGGGTCGTATTTCCAAATGGCCATTTGAAGCATATCCTTACCCTCATGATGAAGAATACCCGGGTCGTGGGCCAGTATACCCCCAACCTACGACTTGGATACCTTTAGCATTGAGAGAGAGGGCAGTATTGAGAGAGAGGGTCGTGAAACAGCAAGTGGTTGATTTACCTCTACAGAGAGCAGAGACAGAGCTCATGATGCTGGAAGATCAATATGTATACAGTATCGACAGCGAAAGTGGTTATATCTTGATGTCACAAGGTATGGCTGGAAAGGAACTGTTGCTGCATGTGAAAGCGGAAAAAGGCAGTGAAGACATGGTGAAAGAAAAGATCTTGCCTGCTTCCATGGGACGCTACACGGATCAAAATTTCAAAACCCAAGATGGCAAGAATGGTGTTGATGATGATGATAACAAGGAAAAAGAAAAGGAGAAGGAGATTGATAATGGATCAGTGTACACGGATAGTGTGGAGAGCGAGACTCTTACAAAGAAGAAAGTGGCATTTGCTGGTCTTAACAAGGAAATGCCGGTGATCCCCACTTTGATTGACCCCATGTCACCTCCAGGGAAAAGTGCTGAAACTATACAAGGGAAAGATGCCTTTTTCAACCAATATAGGGAACTCAACATCTACTTCTAGAAGCTGGGCGTGGACTTGGTGGTGCCGATGATTAGAATTTTTTTTTTTTTTTTTTTAGGAATGATTACAAAATTAGAATATATATACGTCAAGAGTACTGTGTAAAATGAAGAAAGTGTAGATCATGTTCATTCCTCACATTTGAGTAGCACATATACTCCCTTCTGTTGTCCTCTCATAATTCTCAATGTATCATCCAAATATGTGATATCCGACCATGCACTCAATGGAGGATCTAAAGCATAGAACATGGCATTATAGGGTATATTCATAACTGTAGCCAATTGCTTTTGTTCAGTTGCACGTTCTACCTTGTCCAAATCAGAGACGTCTTCTTTCCAACTGAATGATGACCAATCCCAGTGTGCAATAGTGTTGTCAATAGGCTGCTTTTGTTGATTGGAAGATGGGAGGTCATATTTTTCACACATATAGAGGTGGGCGAAGCATTGGTAAGAGCCATAGATATCCTTGGGAATACTGTGCACACTGACACTGTCGAAAGTGACATTCAGTCTGTTTGGATATGGATTAAACTCCGGATCATACGATCGGCTATATTTCGCATAATGCCCTCGTATCCAGACCAGTCCTTTCTCATTCGTAGGCAGCGCAGTACTCGTTCTGGTACTACTGTTGCTATCCATAGAAGTTAAAGATGACAGCTCCAATGGTACGAAGACTACAACATTGTCATATGTGCTAGTCACAGGATCAATGTTCTGCATCATACTTAGGACTTTGATCACGCTGCCAGCGGTACTTCGGATCTTATTGAAAGTCAATTTATCTATAGTAGTGATATCTTCTGATAAACGGTTACTGTACAACACATCCCAACAGCCACTCAACTCTTCTTCTTCCTTCTCCAATAAGGCCTTTCCTGCAATGGCTACGGAGTATTCGATGCCCTCTACTAACTTCTCGATCAGTTTGTTGTCCTTAAAGCCCTCGTAAGCACGATTGAATAGAGTGTACTCCAAGAGACGCAAATCATTTGGTTCTCCTTCCTCATCAGGCATCACATCGGCATCGTCTGTCGTAATACCAAGAGGCCACATAGCCCTACGTAGCGGGAATGATCTGAAGCGGAAGGCGTTCAGACTCAATACGAGGGAAAGAAAGATAGTCGTCAAAAGCATCCTTATTACAAAGAAAATTAGCCGCACACCAGTACAGCGAACTAATGAAGAGAAATCACACTTTTCTGGTCCAATTTTGACGAGTGAATCCGACCCGCTCAGACACTTCCAACATTCATTTTTACAAGTCAAATTTCGTCACTATCAATGGCTCTTTAGGCAGTATCGCTTTGCAGGAGGTTTTTTAGATCTTATTATAAGCCGTGTATTGTTGCGAATAGTCATTATCTGAGACATTCTCTGCAAGAGGAAGCGTCAAAACGAAATGGCTGAATTTGGTGCATCTGAAGACCAGAACGACAAGATCGGGGAGAAACTGGCTCCGTTTAACCCTACCAGTGACGAAGCATGTCGTATTGCCTTGGTAGATCTCTTGCAGATCAAAGAAGGAGACATATTGTACGATTTAGGTTGCGGAGATGCTAGACTCTTAGTGTATGCTTGTAAGCTATTCAATACTACCACTAGCAAGGGCGAGGAAGGTGCGGTATTGGATAACATTGCTGTAGAAAAGGAGGAGGTAAGTGGAAATAAAGTCGATACTGCTATTGTTGCTACAACCATTACCAGTACTCCTGCAGCTGCCTATCCGATTCGATGTGTCGGTGTGGAATATGACTTGGTCTATGTCAACAAGGCGAAAAAACTACTATCAGACAATCTGATAGGCGAAGAACAAGTGTCTATATTGCACGACAATGTACTTAATATTGACTTCTCTGAAGCAAATGCCATCTTCGTCTATCTGGTCCCCGACGGTATGCGGGCCTTACGACAACAGCTCATCATGGCTTTAGAGAGAGATGTTCGTATAGTTACCTATGTGTTTTCTATACCAGATCTGACGCCTACAGATGTCAAGATATACAAGGGAATAACCAAGATCTATTTATATACTGCGGAATCATTGTCTCCATCAATGCCTTCATCTCAAGCATTTCAGACATCATCTGAACCGATAAGTGCCGCAAATAGGGGTAGTAAGTTAAAAGATGCCATAAGAGCGATGAAAGAAAAGAGGGCCGGCAAAGAGAGCTAGAGGCAGAGAAAGGACGCGAAGATAGAATAGTAACTAATTTGTACTTGTGTATAGATTTGCTACATAGTGTAATTAGAGTCATTATGAGAATATATACACACCACATCCAAACATGCACGACCGCTCTTTTGTGAGTAAGAGAAGAGAAATAGGTATGACCATGATAAGATGAACATTTAAGAGAGGTCAGATCATACCAGACTCTACTCCGTATCTCCCAACATATCAGGGGTTACGGGCATACCTTGTCCCTCAGGCATTTCACCTACCTCTGGTGGGTCCACCCATGTGATATCTGCATGCTCAGCTAGCATATTGAATACTTTTCTGCGTAGCATAACGTTGGTGATCTCATCGCTGGCTGCTCTAGGATCAGGTGGTGCTTCACCACGTTGCTTGGCTTGTGCATTAAGCATATCTAATTGATCTTGTACTTCAGCTGGCGTCACCGCAATTCCTTCTTTCTCAGCTATATCTCTAAAAGCCATACCCAGAGTGACCACTTTATTCACATTTGGTCGAGAAATTTCTTTATATCGTATATAATTTTCTTCAGACATCATTTCATTAATTTGTTCTTCAGTGCTTCCTTGTTCTTTAAAATCCATAATCATTTGTTGGAATCGCGATTGAGTGTTTTCTTCAACCAAACTTTCTGGTATTTTGGACATGGTTGTAACTTCCAACAATGCTTTGGCAATGGCATCATTGCGTGATGTCTCTTCAACACTTTCTTGATCTCCATCTAGGGCTTTTTTTACTTCTTCCTCTAATTCAGGCATAGTCATTCCTTCTCGGATCCTGTCAGCGAGTTTAGCATCCCATTCTGGCAAGACTCGAGTATTCACAGAAGAAACTGTGATATCGAAAATGGCCTCTTTACCACTCAAGGCAGCACCAGGTCCACTTGGTCTGACCGGAAATTTCACTGTTACACTACGTCGTTCACCAGCTTTTGCACCGACAACACCTTCAATCAAGCCTTCCATGAACTTGCCTTTCTCTAGCAAGATTTCCACACTATCACCGGCAGCAACTGCGGGCAATTCAGGTCCTTTGGTGCCATCATCATTTTTTTCATAACCAGACATGTTGGCTATAACTACATCACCCATAGTAGCAGCATAATCTGCAGGAGTTACTTGTAGTACTTTATATCGCTCACGAATAGAATTCTTCACAGCCTCATATTTAGAGTTATCACCTTCAACTTTCATCGCTTCTACTTTAAGACCTTTATAGCCAGGTGTCCCATATGAGATATCTGGCCATAGATCACACTCAATTTCGATATTATGAGGCTTTCCAGCGGTGAAACTATCGACATTGAACTCTGTAATGCGTCCACGACCAACAAATAAAAGCCCACATTTCTCACATTCATCTTGGATCTCTTCACTCAACAAATTACCACAAAGCAATTTTACTCTATCTTCTCCAAACATCTGATACAAGTATGCTGGAGGTAGCTTGGCCCCAGGTCTGAAACCAGCAGCTTTGTATCCACGCTCTTTGACTTCTTGATTGAACAAATCACAAGATTTGGCAAAAGCTGATTGAGTTTGTTCACCAGAAAGGGAGATAGACATATAAGCAGTCGCATTCTCTTTGTCTACTTTCTTCACTACAGGCTTACCAGGGGTAGGCTCTTGTGTCGCAGTTCCTTGTCCTTCTTCTGCTTCCAATAATAATGATTGGCGAACACTAGTGCCGAAACGTGTAGGCATAGTCTTTGCAAGACCGCTTGAACTAGATGGTGAGATATGGCGGCCTTGAGAAGTGCGTTGGGTTCCATGAAACGCATGCAAAACCACAGCGACCGACGCAAAAAGGCAAGCGAGCAGTAAAAGCTTCATTGGATCTCTATATTGAGAGAGGTAGCAGCACTTCACTTTCTTTGTGATGATGCACGTGGAAGGGAAGTGACATGATGACATAGCCGGGTCCGCCAGGCGGGATGTAAACAAACCAAGTTTGGCCGCTCAGCGAACAAATCGATAATGGAGCTCATCATGATGCTCTCACTGATCCTTCTAGCGCTTGTGTCTGTAATCCATTGCGAACAGAGTCCAGCGAGTGGTGGTTCGACTGTAGATGTATTGCATTCTAGTTTCGATTATGTGATGAACATGCTTGGTTTAAGCGAAACATGTCCTTACCATGATGATGTCATTGGTGCTGTCCAACGAGAGCTGCCGAAGCGTATCAAGGGACAAAGTGAAGCTGTACGCCTCATCACCAATGCTGTCGCGGCATGGGAGATGCAAAAGGCCTCTGGCAAGCCTCGCCCACTCGTCCTCGCTCTGACAGGATCTACAGGTGTGGGTAAGAGCCAGACTGCGAAGGAGTTAGCCAATGTGATGTTGGCAAGAAAGAGTCGCAAGCATGGAGAGAAGCAACTGTCGCCAGATGGTTTTGTTTACATTAGAGGGGAAGATTTGTCCATTGAAGCTGGTGTGACAGTCCAAGAAGCACAAGCATATATTAAACGACGCTTAGTAGACCATTTCAAGAAGTGTGGAGAACGCGGTATCATTGTTTTCGATGAAGTACAGAAGGTAATTCCAGGCACTCTCGATGTGATTCTACCTGCTTTGGAAGAAAACGGACACATAGTAGATTTCACATCTCTGTCTTCTACCACTGATCTCAACAACCCAAATAAAGCTGCCGGGGATAGTAGCAATAATCGAGCTTACAGTACCAGTGAGTGCATTTTCTTGTTTATCAGTGACATAGGGAGTGACAAGTTGATCAAGATGTTGTTAAAATACGGTGATCGAGATCTCATACCACCCACTATCTTACGAAGCGAGGTCAGTACCCCTCTCTTTCTTCTTACCAATTCCTCTAGTATACTAACTATACCTAGTATGGTGATGATAAAGATATTAACATTCTACTTCCGCTTTGCACTCTTTCTATTCTATATATGTATGCCACACCTTAACCACTACACCATGTAGGTCAAACAATCATTAGATGCTCAATGGAATGATCTCATTCTGGGCAAGATGATCAACGAAGTGGTGCCCTATTTGCCTATGGAGCAGAAACATGTGCAAGAAGTCATACGGTACGTGCACTTATTCGTATTGAAATCAATCGATTTGTTGTTGTTGTTGATGTTGTTGATGTTGTTTATGATGAGTATACTAACCGCTGCCTTTCCTCTCTGCTTCCTGCTGCTTTCTATTCATATCTTCTTCACCATCTCCATCTCATTCGCCTTCCTTCATCATCTCACTATACATTCTCATCGTAGTCTTAAAGTAGATGAGCTCACAGCTACTTCCAAGGATGAATGGTGGATGGATATGGTGGTGGACGACAATGTTATCGAACATTTTAGTGGAAAGGCCTATTTGTATTATGTTCGATGGAATGTAAAGAATAAAGGCATGAGTAACATGACCTCTCCAATGAGTACGAGCAAGACTGCCAGTATTAATGCCAATGGAGAAGCTGAAATTGATTCAAATCCTACCGCTGCCAAAGCTTCACTGAACACACATAATGGTCAAAGTATTTCCCCAGATAGTGATACATCACTGCAAAACACTGAAAGTAAAGGTTACAAGATCGTAGCACGACATGGTACACGCAGTCTTGAGAAAGGAGGACCCGTGCAGGATCTGAAATCCCTCTTATATACTGTCATGAGACCGTGGAGACCATTGCAGGTCATCCACGTGGGCCTGGTCGACCCAGAGAGACACACTTTCCCGGATAGTATGACCAGTCCACAAAAATCCTCTCGTTCGCTAGACACAGAGCAATACAAGTTTGTGGAGAAGGTATGTATGCTCCGCGCCGTCCCTCCTCTGCTGTCCCAGATCCGTGTATCCCCAATGTACTAACATCACTCTCTTTATCTTCACCACCACCACCACCACCGTCCTATCTACATAGGTGTACTTGCAATGGTGTCGAGTTCCTTTACATTATGTACATAGCCACACCAATGCAGCTGGTCGGCTCTACATAGAAGAGGAGTTTGCCTTTAGCGATAGTTGTGAGACCCAGTTCATCGGGACCATCTATGATTTGAACTCATAGAGAGATGGCATGGTTGGAGATATAGATAGAAAGAGCTATGTTCTGTGAAAGATGATTATTTTTAGATAGAAATATGGGGTGGGGAGTGGAAACTAGGTGGGATATTTGTCGTTTTATGTACAGTACTGGTACATCAAATTTACAATCTTTTAGTCTATCTTCTCTTTCTTGTCATCAATGCTAGCTAGCTCTCATCAGCATTATACTCTAGGATTCACAGTAGCTTTCTTCAATTGACTGGGATCTACACTTACAGCATCTGTTGTGCTCGTAATAGATCTCACAGGCAATTTCTTGAACGAGCGACTATTTGTAGTTTGAAAAGAAAAAGAAGATGGCGAATATTAATATGAATAGATATGTATTGACAAGAGCAATCAGACAAGATCAGAGAAGAGACAATACATTAAAGAATTAAAACGATGTTACTGACCTGCTGGTTTCATATTTCAAGTAATCTCCGATATGGGATTCGGCTAATTTCCGTGGGCCGCGACCATAAATGCGATAAAGCGAGTCTGAATAGACGTAGACAGACGGAGAGAAGGAGGAAGAATGTTAGTAATGTTTGATTTATCTACGAATGTTGACAACTAGAAAAATGAAAAAGAGGATGATTGGGAGTGACTTACTGGATATCGGGTCGACAGCATACACCCCTCTAAAAGATAGTGCTTTGCTGTGAAAGAAAAGGATAATGAAATGGGACACTGCCGCTCCGATGGGAGGTGTGTGGTCACTAAGGTGGAAAATAATGGTTATTTGATGCACAGTATAAGAATAGATGCAGACAGAAGAGAAGGTTGTGTTAGTATATTCATCACCATCACCGTCGTCATCACCACCATCATCATCACAAGGCATAGTAATGACGAGACAGGGAGAGAGGGGAGTGCCTTACCCATCGGGTTCCTGGATCAATCCCATAGATATCAAGTTTTTCTTGCGTGTATCTGCCCCTTCACCACTATGCCAATATTCGATAGCTTCGAGAGCATCTTCCCTTTGTTGTCTTGATTGAAGACCAGCCAGACAAACTATATTATTTCGATGAATGAGGATAGCGTAAGACGGTGAATAATAAAGACAAACGAGTGACATTAGTTTAGACATCAATAAGGAACAATAGAGGGGAATGTGATGACAAGACACCAATAGAGGGGAGTGTCACACAGGGGTAGAGTGCTTACCTTTACTCAGTGCATTCTTCACTTGGCGATGATTGCTCAACTTGTTGGAGAGAGTTTTGTTCCGCTGATTGACAGGTGCGGGAGTGGCCTTCTTGGGATGGGACGTTCCACTACGCTTGGCATGGTTTGTATTATGGCTAGCATTCTCTCTATTGTTGTGATGTCTATACTCATCCGTCAAACCTACCAAACCTTCTTTAGCTTCAACAAGCATACTCGGCAAAGCAGGCTGGCCATACATATCAATCGGATATTCGTTGACCAAATCTTCCCTTTTCCGGGCTTCTACTTCACGTTTCTGCTTCAATACTTGAGCACGTTGTTCAGCATCTCGTAGCACTTTAGCTTTACGACTCTCGAGACGACTCATCTTGCTGTTGTGGGTGTTGGCGGTAGTGATGCTCTTATCATCAGTACCATTGCCATCATCATCGAATAGAACATCGAAGGCTTTGCCTTGTCTACCCAGATCGCCGCCTCCTTCCGCCTGTCGGGACATATTCACCGGTCCTCTACCCAGGTGAGCAGGAGTAGGTGCCATGGGATTGGATGGTGGGCCTTGGGATGGGACATAGGGCGTCATGGACCCCTGTTGGTTGACTCCTTGCTGGCTCTGTTGTTGCAAGATCTTCCCCACAGCACTCGAAGGCACCCCAGCACCTGTGAGGGCCTGAGGACTCTTTTTAGGGGAGAGGATAAGTGCCTGAGAAGGACTATGCTGGTGAGGAGACAGAGAACGTCTTTCGCCGGCATGATGGTGACTATGGTGGTGATGATGCTTGTCACCTTTACCACTGTGATGATGATGATGATGAGCAGGACTCTCGTAACCTTCTCTTTGTCTCTCTGATAAAACTTCTTCGACGATTACATCCACACCCAAGTCAGCACTTTTGCCTTGAGAAGATAACGTATTTAATAGTGCTGCTGCTTTCAATCTGCGCATATAAGCCTTGGTGTTACTTCTATCGATCGCCTTGTCCTCAATAGCTTGTCTGTTCGATGATAATAACTGTCTTACACCATCATCTTCACTGCAGGAATGAGAAGGGGAGTGCAAGGGCTCTGCGGGTCGAGAAGCCACTTGTAATTGTTGAAAAGGAGAAGTTGTCACGACACTACCCTCTCTGGCGCTACTTGCAGTACCTCGAGATACCACACTCTGGACACTCTCTATACTCTTTCTATCCATCTGATCTCCATTTTGCATACTATTCCTTATATTTGCCACACTGTCTTTCTCAGCCTCATCTTCTCTCTGTTCAAATCTCTGTGTTGCTCGACTGCTCGCCTCTGCTTTAGATTTCCAAAATTCCTCTTCTTCTTGAGATGTTTCGAAAGTCAATGGAGCACGCATGGTAGAAGGATCGATGCTCTGGGATACACTAATGGCTAATTCACTGGACAATAAGGTGTGCTGGGAGTGCTTGGAGTGGGTTGAGAGCGGGGCCGACGAATCATTGTAACTACTTTTAGTATCTATTGCAGGCTTCAGCTCACTCGTAGAATTCGTAGTGATTACGGTTTGGCCATGTTCAGCTTTTTTCACGACAACAGGACTATTAACCTCGATCATAGCACCGAAGGTAGTCTCTTCATTCGCGACTCGAGAGTGATCCAAGCTATTGGAAGGGTAACATGGCGTCAATGACGTGAATGGAAAGAACACGAAGTAGAGTTTGCGTTAGTTTAGTCATCATTAGCATGCTCAATAGTAACAAGAGATCAAAGAGCAACAGAATATAGA
>JACLAD010008975.1_pt1 | contig 13926 bp, 6 predicted proteins | sample 8027901 | NCBI WGS metagenome assembly JACLAD01 (sample SAMN15725071, study PRJNA655200) | protist metagenome | isolation source: fluorescence activated cell sorting (FACS) single amplified genomes of... | place: Spain: Blaines Bay Microbial Observatory, Mediterranean Sea | collected 2016-07-05
GTTGGTTCTGGAAATCCCGAATGACTGGCCATACAAAATACCAAGTGTAATATTAGTTTGAAGATCAAACTATACACGAATATCTAATGATTATAGAATAATATGGAAAAGGTCTGATTAAATGATGAAAATTGTTTATAAAGATTTATATACATAAAAATTTGGAGTGCCATCAAGGGAATTATGCCGAGTTACCTTTTGTATGTTGCCAAAAGATTCCCCAAATTCGGGAGTGTCAAAATAATTTAATATGTAACTCTCTCTCCATCAAGGCAGGCCGCGAGCGCGCGCGCCACACGTGAATACACAATTTAGCTACTCTACTGTCATTTGCAGGTACTACCACTAGAGGTGGCCCAGCTGCGGGGCCAAATTAAAATTGTACTCCAGAAAATTACTATTTTTATAAGGTGGATCGCGGGTACCCATGAATAATGACATTTTGCTAATTAATGTCATGATTTTTAAAATTCTAAAAAACAAAATCACAGAGTACATGTAACTAAGCTAGAAATGACAATGTCTCAATTGGATGCGATGTCGCAAATCTAATAAAATCTAAATTTAATGACACGGTCGATATTACGCCGGACTTACGTTTGACGACTTTTTGCTAGACAGCTCATCTTTGAATACCTCATTGGTTCCTAAATCTTGGTATCTTTTTGTATTATGTTTTCCGAACAATCGATCCACAAAATTAAGATTGTTATCCAGATCCATATCACCACCGTTCGTCAAAATGTTTCTCTGTCTCAACAACTGATTGTATTGCCATGCAACAAATCCTGGCAAACCGTATGGGGATGTATATTTCGGTATAAGGAGATTATAAACATTCTTGTCCCAAAGGGCACACACAACCTCCCAGGATTTAATATATCTTAACAGTTCACCATACCATACCATCATTGACTCTCCTCTGAAAGCTGGAAACATTTCTTTGAATTCTTTCAATCCACCGGGAGGGAAATAGGAATGGCTTGCCGATTTTTCCTCCACTAGTTTCCCGATCTTTTTATACAAAGGCAGCAAGTGAGTGCTAAATGCTTCTCGATATAGTTTGGAGAAATCAGAATCAGTGGGCTCGTTGCGCATCCTTTTCAAAAACACTGGCATTGCCTTTCTGTATTCCAAAACGTTGATGACTTCTTCGTTATTGGGATCAACCAACTTCTTCACCTCTTCGTGAAGCTGGGCAACTTCGTCCGTTGTAGCAAATTGTTCAATCACATAGCTAAGGGAAGCTGACATTGAAACAAGCATGGAATGCAAAGGTCCTACAAACTCGTCTATTTGTAAGTTGACTCTTTTCAACCTGAATAGTCTCTGTGCCTCCCTTTTATTTTGAAAGCTTTGCCAAAGAAAACCAATGATAGAGAGCAAAGCGGCTAAAGCTATGAACAGACTCTGCAGAGTGACTGTGAGGTAGGAATTGTAGGTGTCTTCTTGTTCAGAGCAAATGCATGTTACGTCTGGGCACGCACCTCCAGTACTATTCATTAAATGATGTATATGTTGGCACAATAAGATAGAAACAATGAAGCAGTTTTATATCTGATATGTTCTTTTTACCAGCGCGTGGAACGATTTTGCTTTTGTTGCAGAAGTGGTGTTGGGATGAGCTTAAGTTAAGCTGAGCCCGCGTGTAACAGTCCACTATATTTCGATGTATAGAAATATACTGCACCAACTAAGATATATAATATTCGAATACTATCCCTTTAGAGCGCAATGACGCTCAGAGTGTAATTAAGAGCTCTGGTTGGGTAAGTCAATCTACTCACCTAATGGCACGAGATGATTGATTCGACCAATCATCACAGGAATTGGAAGAATCGAATCGTTTGAAACGTCATCGTCCGAAAAGTATTACGCGAAACATCTGGACCTAAAAATACTACAAATCGCAATCTGAGGTGTACCATGCATGATATGGAAGTTGGTTCTGGAAATCCCGAATGGCTGGCCATACAAAATACCTAGTGTAACTCTCTCTCTATCAAGGCCGCGAGCGCGCGTCATGCATGGCGCCACACGTGAATACACAATTTAGCTACTCTACTGTCATTTGCAGGTACTAGTACTACCACTCTAGGTACCTAGGCTAGGTGGCCCAGCTGCGGGGCCAAATTAAAATTGTACTCCAGAAAATTACGATTTTTATAAGGTGGATCGCTGGTTACCATGAATAATGGCATTTTGCTAGTTTCGAAATTTCGCGCTGACGCTGACTACCGGTTTTGGCTTATTACAGCCTACAGTCCTCGCTATCTATAAATGATCGATCTTGCCCATTGACCTATCTAGCTATCAATATTCAATAGTATTCAATACATGTTCTTTGCGATTTGAAAACCAAATTGACATTTTTCTTTGCCAGTGCCAATAGCCAAGTGCTTTCTTGATGGTTGCAATTTCATTCTAACCTTGCTTGACGAGTGGAGACTACAATTATATCATCCATTTTGTTTTTATGTCATTCAAAGGGAAGAGTGCTTTCAATGTTACCATAAAAATAATGCCACTTGCCAAGATCAATGAATGTGTATTGTCTTATTGATATGGGCCAGAGAACACACTTGGCATTCGAGTTTGGAATTTTCTCAGATGTTGAGCATCAACACTAACAGTGCAGATCGATAGGATAGCTATAGAGATATGAAATTATTCTTCGATGTCTTAAAGCAATACCAAAAGTGTATGCAAAAGAACCCATTGAAAACTAAGTTTTTGACTGGATTCTCAATATTCGCAGTCGGGGACCTCGGAAGTCAAGTGTTAATGGAGCACAGACATAACAACATTGTATGTAGAATTTTCTTTTCGTTTTTCTTCTTCTTCTGACGCTTACTCACTATTCGTTAGGACTACATGCGAGTTGCAAGAGGCGCAATGTTTGGTGGTCTATTTAGTGTGTACCTTCATTATTGGTGGGGCTTTTTGGAAAGAAAAATTGGTTTGATGGTGCCGCCTGAGAGGTATACTAAAGCAATTGTTTGAAGATCATGTATTGTATCCTAAATCGTTTTGCAATAAATGATATCATGTAGATTCTCGAAAGCTTCTAATACACTGGCAAAAGTTCTCGTTGACCAAGGAATCGGTGCACCAATTTTCAATGTCTCCTACATCGTCGTGACATCAAAAAACAAAACTGCGTTGAAAGATACACTGAACAATAAGTTGATGCCTCAATTGTTTCTTCACTGGAAATTTTGGCCTTTTTTTCATTCTGTCAACTTTTTTTTCATACCTCTTGATTATCGGGTAGTTGCGATGAATTTTGGCAAGATCTTTTGGTCAGGTCTGTTGTCGTATAACATAAAAGGAAAAGAGTCGCATGTTACATGTTTTCCTGCGCCGAGCACACAACTCAAAGAGTTATGATGCACTGCAGTACTGTTTAACATATTTACGTGTATTTAATCCACATCATGTAATTACGTAAGATCTTAAGAATGTACGAAAGGGAAGGTCAGGCTCGAGTTAAATTCTATGAGTGAGTGCATCGTCTACATTTAAATTTCAACAAATAAAATGTAAAAAAAATTCGATGTATAGGAAATGCGTGCTTGATAAAACAGTTTTGGCAGTTTTGGCGAATCATTGTCCTTTTGCTTTTCTATTGTCGAGCGTTGTGCAGCCTCTTTATGGAGATACTTCGTAACTTTTCGCCCAACAACTGTCGGCCCTGCCTCAAACTTCACTCATTATTCTCGTCGATGAATTTTTTTTTGCCAGGTTTCAAAAGACGTTTTAAATTCGTAGGTTGTTTTTCAGTCAACTATATCTAGTAGGTAGAAGCAGTAGGTAGACCCCGCCACCACCAATGCCCTGGGAAAAAGGGCAAAATGAGGAGGGAAAATACGAGGTCCTCTTGGCGCTGTAGCTGTTGACTCCCCTCATTATGGTATCAAACGGGGGGAGTTGCTCCTATCTATCTATCATCGGCGCGCGTGCGGTAGCCGCAATAATAGGCTAGCTAGATGCACTAACTGGTTCTCGCTGTCTTTTCATTGGACATATTTCCTTCCTCTGTTATGATGTCGGGCGAGGTGTCGCTTAAAACTTAAACTTAACTTATGGTGCGGCTTCAATTCAATGGGCACGCACACCATGCTTCTCTGTTATGTACGGGCGAGGTGTGGCTTTAACTTTAACTTTAACTTTTTAACCAGTGGCACCGCGGTCTTTTCTCAGTCAACAAAATTCGTATTCGAATATAATTTATTGCAACCGAGAATCTTGTCCTGATGAAAAATGACTTAAGCGTATTGTGAGGGCGGCACCAAAAACTGGGTTACAGCAAGTCGTGAGCTACAGTACCAATAATGCAACATATTTTCTGAATAACACTGCGCCGATAGAACTCAATGGAATATTCGCCTGCACAGCACCGAGAGATCAAAACTTTCATCAACTTCTGGCTTGAGAAATGTATTACAAAGATCCTCGATAAACCTATCTTGCATGCCACTTGTTCAAAAACGGACGGTCCAACCCAATTATTTGCCCTTGTGTTAGACACAGAAGAACTTCTGACGTACTCGGCTTTGATGAGAACTGGATTGTTCAGGCCTGAAAATATCTATATTCCTCAGCCAAATCCAAGAACTTGCGAACTAATCAGACAAATGTGTGGCGCGACTGTAACTTGTGAAAGCTCTCACAGATTTCTTGAAAAGTTTGAAGTAACCCCTACCCTTGAAAGTGAGGACAGAGGCCGTCAACTGAGTGAAGCAGTTGAAGAAAAATTAAGTGTCACACCTTTTAGCTTTGTCTGGTTGGACTATTGTGGTACTTGGAACGAATCATCCAAAGCTTCTCGCCGTCGCCAGAAAGATATTGCAATTGTATTCGAAAATTTGATCCATCAAAACAAAAGAATTGTGGATGAAACTATGCTCGTCATCACACTGAGTCAACGAGGTGCTCCGCTATTGTACGAAAACTACATTGTTGATAATACTGTCGTTTACATGAAATCTTTAGCCAAAAAAAAGAATAACACGTTAAAGAATGTAAATTCTAACGAAAGAGTGCACATATTCTGTTCTGGGGTATTATCCTATCAAAATGAAGCCGTCGTTTCCAAGAAAAAAATGTTCCAAAAATTCCATTCACCTGAGGATAAAGGCAAATACTGCACATCGCTCTCTTCAAATATATTTACAATGGTCTTTGTTATAAAGAGATATTTTGTTCATCAAACAATGGAAACTATAAACTCGAAAAATACTTTTTGCAAATCACAGCTTACGGTGATGAAAATGCCTTGCGCATATAAAGCACTCGAACAATATATGGAAAACAAAAAGTTGAGTGGAGTACAAAACCTCCCAAGACTTAATTTCAAATATTATGAAGCGTCTCCCTGGCATTTGGACTGTGTCAGCAAGGTAAGATCGGCACTGGATGAGTTTTCATTAATAGATTGTTCACCTCAAGTAGATAATCAGAAGTCCTCCTTGCTATGGAGCTACATGATGCACACCATAAAAATATTCGCGAATATTGCGCATTATTACAATAATCTCGACACGTCAGAAAATATTTCGACGAAGTATGCCTTCGTGTTAGACCATCCTTTACTTCTAGCCACGCAGTGTTTACTCAGATATCCACTAACCATATATGTTTCATTGGTCTCCCCGCACGGAAAAGATATAGCATGCACAATTGTGAATGAAATCAAAGAAGGTGGTTTGCATAGCGAGAAATACGTTGGTAAATTGGCTAATCCTGAAAACTTAGGATGCGCTGCGTCCAATGGTAGGGCGTGGATTATCCGATGCCTGAATGATGCAAAATTGGAAATCAAATGCAATAAACACAAAAGATACATGTACGTTTGGCTTGACTATAGCAGAAATCGACCATTTACTGAGAAACAATTATGCCTGCTGGCTTCAAAAAACTCAAATTATGGATGGAAAGACCTAAATGAGTTATTTCATCTGAAAATAGTGAACCCAAATAGATTTCAAGTCGTTTGCTTGATTCTAAATTATGTTGATAACCAAACGTGGGAAGATGCTGCCATTGATTATATAGTGCACGCATTGATTCTGGTTGCCCACGAGAATGGATATCAATTAGATCCACAAAATGACATTATTGGGATCTTCAAATTGACAAAAGGTATATCAGCCAATAGGGTGACAATCATTTTTAAGATTGGTACAATCCACAATACAAATCACAAATTGACGAGTCTTCCACATATTTACGACAGTAAAATGGCAAGCAACAAATTCAATTATAGATACAATGCACACCGAACAAGGATTCCTGGTTCTCGCTCGCATATTTTCAAATTACGTGTTCCAGAAATAGTGAGTATTCTTAAAAGCTTTTTAAATGTTGGGCGCACTGGAGAAAAGATGTCGGTTGCAAGTATCATTGTCTATGAGCCCGGGTTCCACTACATATGTCCTTCACTAATCAAACAGATGTCATCCTTTTTGAATACGACTTCTTTGAAGAAAGCTTATTTTTCGTGTTATGTAGCGCAAGATGAAGTCCAGAAACATGAATTACTACGAAGATACAGAGAAGATAATATCAAGGATCAGTTTGCAAGTTTCACAATAACGCAAAACTCCAACGAATTGAAAATGAATGTATATAAAAGAATCAATTCTTCATCTCTTGAGGCGAAAGTAAGGTATCGTGTAATGATGCTGCTGACACTGGACGGGTCAGGCTATTTTGAAAAGCACCATATGGAGTTGGTTTGTGAATGGTTACAAGACATTGCGTCATGTAACTCTGGGAATCATCAAGAATGCTTACTGTTGATAAACTTCACAGGATCAACTATTGACCATATGAACACAACACTGAATAAAATAAAAATGTATGCAGAGGAACTTGAGATTGACTCAGTTGTTCTTGAAAAGCATTCAGTAAAAAATGTTGTACGTGGTGTAAAGTCTTGCATGTTTTCATTACATCTAACCAGATCAAAAAATAATTAAGTATGTATTTGGTGAAGTAAATGCACAGCGTCAATACGATAGAATCATCTATTTAATTGACGCTTTTGAGAACGTAAATCCATGATATCACACAATCATTCACATTCAATATAGAACCTTAAATTGCCTCCACATTTCACATTGAGGCTTCTTGAAGTTATTAAAAATATTTAACCGATTCCCAACTTCAAATTCAATAACGCTTCCTTCATTTTTGGTATAGCGACGCCAAGATGTCATATTTGGATCAATTGTTTTATTATATACAATGCTCCCTGTCGGTATGCCTGTCGTTGCAAAGGAAACCCATGATTTTTGCATGCGAAAGGATAGCTGAAGTTCTTCTTCTGTGTATCCACAAGCAGGTTTGGTTCCAAAAACAAATGCGTGCTCACTCCCATGATTTGCCCATCCACCTGTTGAGATAATCTGAGGATAATTTGCAACGGGATTCATCTTACACACTGGCCCATGCGAAAAATGATAGAGGTATACGTCAATATTGGGTCTTTGCAACGCATACTCTGCCAGGTATATCGAAGGGCAGTTTACGTTATAATCCCCATCAGCTGACACATACGCAGCGGCAGCTTTTGTGCTTCTTGAGAATTTTGAATCGTTCAAAGGATATAGTTTGGCTATATTTGCAGATATATTGTTGGAATTTGACTCTATAGTATGAGTAAAAATATTTGTCCAATGCAACTTTAGCTGGGTAATAAATTCCCACTGCGAAGTTGGAATTATGGGACTAGTTTGGTATGGAACGAAAGGTGTTACGCCGTCCATTGAGTTTCCGCCTACAATGAAGGATTTAGGATTCAACGTATGGTTTTGATCAGCATACAAAATGATAGGATGTTGTGGTGTAACCCATCCATCAACCCAATATCCTGGAAACTCTACATCGATCGCATATATGTGTGGCCATTGTAGCATTGACGGGTGAATGCTCTGCAAATCTGAAATATCTGATGCATTCAAATCCCTCATTAGGGCGAGAGTAACAGCAGCAGAATATGATTGACTACCTGGTCCCCATGGGCCAACGCAACTAGGAATCAATGAAAGAAAAACGTGTTTCAACAACTGCACTTTGAACGCCATAAATCAACAATTATCACGTATGTATCGATAAACAAGATGAAAAAGCGTAGATTTACCTTCCCGATTCAATTATACTATGCGAGAACAAATCCCTTGCACGAGGGGAAATGCTCAAAATGCATGTTGACAACCCTCCAGCTGAAACGCCAAACACGGTGACTAAGTTAGGATCTCCTCCGAAATTCTCTATATATGCTTTCACCCATTGAAGTGCAACAATTTGATCATTGATACCATTCATAGTACCACTTCCTTCATGTTGTGAGCCGGCGACATGTGTATTAAGGAATCCAAGAGGACCAAGCCTATAATTTACCATGACAAGAATCACATCATTTCGCTTCACGAAATCCGTACCATTGGTCCCTAGGTTCGATCCAACCGTCATCCCTCCTCCATGTATCCAGAACATAACTGGTTTCAGAGTCTTTGAGGTGCTGTTTTGTACTGGCTTTCGATATATATTTAGATTCAGGCACTCTTCTCCCATATCCCCTTGCTTATTTTGGATGGGCTTAAGCATCCCAGCCGCTGGACCAGGAAATGGGCTCGGACTCCAGCATTTTAATCCAGGCGATCTAGCGTCAAAAGCTCCACTCCAACTGCGGTTCTGTATTCGTGCAGGAGAGAAACGGTATGCCCCGCTAACATTTTTGGAATATGGAATGCCAAGATATTGCTCAACTTCATTTTCAATCAGCAAGCCTCTGACAATGCCAAGGCCTGTTATGTTCACTTCAGGGAAATGCACAGGTCTTATCGGCGGAGGTATCATGGGCTTCAGTAATAAAATTGGTAGAATTACCAGGGCTGTTCCTAGAACTGTGATGGTTGTGCCTACAACTACAGCAGAGTTGCTCTTTTTACGGTCTTTTTGTACAAGAGCATCCTCATTTTTGAGGAGAACCTCCTGCATATGTAACCACGCAAAATGGAATATCCCAGCGGGTCCTTGAATCTTACTTTTGGAGAGAATTTCCAAGAACACGGAGAAATGTTTCAATCCGCATCGAACAGAGCATTGCAGCAGATGCAAGAAATAGAAAAGAATGGCTGAAAACCAAAAAAAAGGAAAAAGAAAAAGGAAAAAGAAAAAAGGAAAGAAAAAATCGAGTTGAAAAAAATGAAGTTTTTTAAAACTTCCAAGTTTTCAACAAGACCGCGGAAACTTGACTTGCATTTGCATTTGTATTTGCAGCGCATATGCACTTTTGAAATTTTACCAGGCTGATTACTAAAATTTATTCCTCGGAGGCGGAAAACATGACCTTCAACGATAGTCCCTAACTAGAGAGGAAATTTGAGGAAATTTCATGATGAAAAGTTGACAAAAATGGGGTCTTGGTACACCCACCCCTTGTTAGTGGTTAACTCTAGCTAGGGGGTCGAAATTCTGGGAAAACGACGGCAACAAACTAAGTAAAAATGCTACTTATACAGCATTGAAATGTACAAACTGCTACCTAAATTTCCTATTTGTCTACTCCTTAATTCGCCGAATAGTAAAATATAATATCGACTTACCAGTAAAATGAGTCAGCTGCTCGGGGCACATACATACGCGTGCAATAAAGCAACTTTGAAAGCGGCTTTGACCATGTTCATATCTTTATGTGAATCTCGCTCTCATTGAACCAATTTTCTAGTTCTTGCTTACTTTTGATAGATTTTAATGATCTTTTCTTTTTATGACTTTCTATTTTTTTTTTTACCTTAACTTGTGAATCATGCATTGCCTGAGGAAGACTAGGAGGTTTTTGTCCCGTTTTCAAAATATCTGCAAAATCACTTAACTTCCGAAGAATAGAACCATACATCAGACGAAAATTTTTGAAATCTACGTACATGCCAAGTTTCAGCGATTTTCTTTTAATAATATTCCATAATTCGTCAATCGATTCAACAAGTAGAGTTTCAGTTAACTCATCTGTATCAAAATCTGCAAAAGAAAATGCAACGTCGATTTTCTTCTCGATAAATGTGTTGAGGGCAGATCGTGAAAAATATCTGGAGTTGTGGTTTTCGACCTCACATGCTAAAATGCTGCGAAATGTATTAATTCCGCTTGTACGTTTACCTTGAAAGACAAGAATGATATTCCATATATCTGTACAGAGTGTATTGAAGCTGGGAGAACTTTGCTTTGTACAAAATATCCAGTCTGTGGGTGCAATTATATGTTTAATTTTTGCGATTGTGTTATGATCACTGCTTAATAATTGCGGATTTACAATTATAGGTATAATTCTTTTTCCAGCATCCTTAGCAATGTTGAGCATTTTCACCATCAATGCAGATTCTATGAAAGCTTTGTTCAGAAAAAATACAAAATAATTAGAACTCATGATTGAGTTTGTTAACGATGATATTTGTGACCGTGGTGCCAGAATCACATCATCTATTTTATTTCCATTGTATCTGGAACATTTCATTCTTTTTGAACTTTTTAAATATCTTACTAGATATCTGGGGACATTGCAGTCATAACATCGTATTTTGCCTTCATGGACAATAAACAAATCCTTCGAAACTACCGTTTCTTCTTTCAGACCTAAGGCTCCATTTCGCGAGTCCAGTAATTCTGTAATACTCTGTCGACGTTTTATATTACGCGCATCATTTGCAACTGTCTTTTCCCTGAGGTGATGCGTGAAAACTGGCGGCGAAGGAGGTGATAACAGGCTTGCTTTTTTAAGACCTTTTGTTCCATCATTTTCTTCCTCACTTTGACTTATTGCGTTGGTATCTATGTCATCCTCAATATCACTTATAGGTGCAGGTGGAGTGTTAACGAGCTCAATGCCTTCGTCGTTATTTGTCATCGGAAGAACCTTCCTTCGCTTGGTTTTTGATACATTGCTTTCATTATTTTGAATACTTCGAAGAGGAGATACAATCCATGGACATTTTTTATAAAGGTGTTGATGAAGACTTTTTTGATCTGTTGACTTCAATACTGTTGCTATCAAGTCTTTTGTTTCGCGCTTCTGCCTATCTCCCCAAGTTATCCTCCAAGCTTGATTAAAGTTATTATCTATCACTATTTCTTTCTTCCTACTTTGATTAAATTCAATGCTAATTTTTCTCACAAAAATATCATTGAGCATGTAACCTTCAATAGATCCAAAAGAGACATCACATATCCAAGAGTGGTGGCCTGAATTTTTATGATTAAGATATTGCTTTTCCATTGGCATTATCAGCTGTTTAGTTTGCAACGGATAATCGTTGTGTTTATGTGGTGCAATTGTAGCATCGAGATACACATTTGAGATTACATTATCTAAATCTCCATTTTCATCTAAATGTTGTGGTAAGGAGAAGCACATCGAAACTTTAAAATCTGTGTGTTCTATAAGATGCCATTCGCAAGACAGACGTTCTGGACACATCTCGTATCCCTTGCCTGAGATCCATTCACGTGTCATACGCATTGTCTTGTTTTTCTTTCTTCTCATACTAACGTATATCGCGATTACAACAATTATCAAAAACAAGATTGCACCTGCGGTTGCACCAGCAAAGGTAAAGCTGTTTGATGTGATCAACTCGCTCTTAATCATGCTAGAATCGTCCATTCGGACGCAAGATGTTCTGTTTGAATTACTCGCAAGAGAGGCACCCTGATCGCAACTCTTGCAAAGCGTAGACATGGATGAATTTGAAAAGTAGCCTAGTGGACATTGTATGCAATAGTCCTCAACCATTTTATCCTGGTACCATCCAGGTGGGCACGCAATCATGGAGCCATTTACGCACGCATTCCCGGATGCGCATTCACTGCAGTTTGTTCTTGTAATGGATGAATTCCCGCCACTTGTAAAGCCACCATCTGGGCATTCCATGCATGCTGGCATTCCCTCTTTATTAGAGAAGTATTTTGAAGATCCACAAGCATTACATTTAGGCTGGCTTGAAAGACCCTGTGACCAACCTTTTGGACAATCTTTACATCTGATGTTAACACCCTCTTCTGAATACTTACCTGCATCACAACCAAGAGCAATACTGCTACCATCACATATGAAACCAGCAACACATAATTTACAAAATACACGATTCCAAGAATTTCCACCGTCTGTATAATGACCTGCTTCGCATACAAGACATACACTGCTTCCATCCGTATCGGAATACAGCTTATCATTGCCGCATGGGTTACACCCTTTTGAACCTTCCCCACTCGCAAAATACCCTTTTGGACAAGATGTACAAACTGGCAAGCCGTCCTGGTCCGCGTACCATCCTTTCGGACACTCGATACTTGTACTATTACCGCTGCAAAAACTACCAGCGTCACAAGGTTTACATTCAAATCGTGTTTCCTCATCCCCACCATATGTCTTGGATCCTGGTCGGCAGCGGACACAACTGGTGCTGCCTTCACCTTCACTATACATACCATCTTCCCCACACATCTTGCAAGAAGATTTTGCATTTTCGTCCTGGTACCATCCGGCGACACATTTTGTAATGACGCTCGTGCCATCGCACGACGATCCCTCGCTACACGAGGTGCAGCCAGTTCTTGTACCAGAGTGACCACCACTTGTAAAATACCCAGGGTCGCATTCTTGACAAATGGAACTTCCATATTCGTCCGAGTACATATTATCATTGTTACAGTATTTACACTTTACATCTGTTCCTTGCTGGTCTTGATAATAACCTGGAGAACAAGCTTTTCGAATACTATTGCCTGTGCATGTGTATCCCGAGTTGCATTCCAAACATATATGTCTAGTAAGGTTTGTACCGCCAGTAGTGTAAGATCCAGAAGCACAAGTGGAGCATTTTTTACTGCCCACTGTGTTTGAATACGTTTGATCATGACCGCAAGGGTTGCACGTTGCACTACCTTCGAATGCTTCATAATAGCCCACTGGACAAAATTGACACTTATCCTGGCCATTTTCAACAGAGTACCATCCTTGTGGACACGCTTTCATGATGCTACTGTTTCCACGACACCAATATCCAGGTTCACAAGGTTCACAAGCATCGCGAATGAGTTCATTCTCACCAACCGTATGAAAACCTGGAGAGCATAGCATACATTCGGTTTCTCCTTCGAGAGATGTATAGAAACCGTCTTTACCGCATTGTTTACAGTTTGCCATGCTTTGTTCGTCTTGGTACCATCCTGTCGGGCATTTTGTTGCCACGTGTGATCCATCACAAAATTCTCCAATTTCACATGGGTTGCAGTTTGTCCGTGTGCCCGAATGGCCTCCACGAGTAATAAACCCAATCGGGCATATTTCGCAAAACGTGTGATTTTTACCATCAGCATACTTAAAATCATATCCACATGGCTGACACTCACTTTGTGCATTATTAGATTGAAAAAAACCCGCTGGGCAAGCATATATCCGACTGGTTCCAGTACAGAAATGTCCAATATGGCATTTATCGCAAGCATCACGTTCATATATACTTTTGCCGCTGGTGTAATAGCCCATTCCACATACAAGACATACACTGCTTCCATCCGTATCGGAATACAGCTTATCATTGCCGCATGGGTTACACCCTTTTGAACCTTCCCCACTCGCAAAATACCCTTTTGGACAAGATGTACAAACTGGCAAGCCGTCCTGGTCCGCGTACCATCCTTTCGGACACTCGATACTTGTACTATTACCGCTGCAAAAACTACCAGCGTCACAAGGTTTACATTCAAATCGTGTTTCCTCATCCCCACCATATGTCTTTGATCCTGGTCGGCAGCGGACACAACTGGTGCTGCCTTCACCTTCACTATACATACCATCTTCCCCACACATCTTGCAAGAAGATTTTGCATTTTCGTCCTGGTACCATCCGGCGACACATT
>JACLAD010009280.1_pt1 | contig 13919 bp, 19 predicted proteins | sample 8027901 | NCBI WGS metagenome assembly JACLAD01 (sample SAMN15725071, study PRJNA655200) | protist metagenome | isolation source: fluorescence activated cell sorting (FACS) single amplified genomes of... | place: Spain: Blaines Bay Microbial Observatory, Mediterranean Sea | collected 2016-07-05
AGCGAATTACCTTAATGCCCCGCAACAGTAGGAGATTTGTGCATGAAGATGAAGCGACTGCAGCCCATCCCACAGGCTATAGTATTGCTGCTCATTTTCCCAGGGTCGGTTGATGCAAGGGCGTGCCTTCCTCCTCTCCGCCCATTTGTGCCCAACGACCCAGTTGCACTTGCCGAATTTGCCGACCTGATAGGCAAAGATTTTGAGACCTACATAGAAAATGTGCAGGCGTATTTCCGGTGTTTGGAACAAGAGCGTGCCCGAGCGTTTGAGGAGGCAAGAGAAGTCAGTCAGGATTATGAGCGGTTTTTACTGGAACGTGATGCGGACAACCGCTAACGTTCCTGGCCCTCTTCGCCATTGATCGGTCGTCGAACAAAATTTTCGATCGGGTCACCACGCCATAAAATACCCGCTTCGCCGTTGTTCCAATGGTACTCGATCCCGACCAGTTCATCGCTATTCGGGCATACCAGTCTGAATATAGGAACAGCTTCCAACAGGTCTGATGTTCGATCCGTCATGACGCACTTATTCATCAACTTTGGGTTGAGCGTTTCCGACTGTACGGATGAAGACAACAGGGCTTGTGGTTGATCAGAGTTTCGGGCGGAGCGTTGCTGCAAATCAAACTTGGTGCGCAAAACTCCGCACAATGCTCGGATTTTGGTGGGGAACTCCGTTCCGCCGACTGAATGAGCAAAATTAAGATTCTGCGTCAACGGTACGAATCGCAGGTCATGAACGCCGTATTTTCGATCACTGTTAGTAATTCACCTGCTCGAACCCGTAGTTGCCTTCATAATCACGCCAATCCACGAAGACGGATCGGTGATAAATGTCGGGGCAATGCTCGCCCCATCGTTCAAGGCCTGTATGGGCCTCGGGCAGGGCAGTTATGGAAGGTCGCTGCCAAGAAAAATCGCCTTGGGTCCCGTAAGTGCCGAGGACCACGGTCGCGCTTCGGTTGCAGTCACCATCGCGCCCGGATTCGTGCTGTCGTGCATACCGGACATCAAAAACACGGATGGATCGTACAAAATTGAACTCAGGTCCGCTGATATCGATGTCCGCGCGGTCCTCAATGAGCCGGAGGGCCCGGTCGGTGGGAACGAACTCGTCAACTGGCAGGGATTGAAGTGGTCTGCGGCTGTCGGGACGGTACAAGGCTTCGAAGATGCGGCCAGCGTTGTTTGATAGCCGATCGCTCCCATAGGAGGCGCCCATGGGACAGCGCCAGATTTGCAGCGGCGGTTCCACCGGCCAGGGCGTAATCCGCCGGATGAATTCGGCGCGAGCCCGAGCGCAAGGGACGGAAGCGGGCCATCCGCCAGACAGGCACAAGAGGATCGCGCAATCGATAGCGTAGGTCTGCGCGCGCGCGGGTACCGGTAGCGAAGAACCTGTCACGGTCAAAGCGACTGCGACCGAGGAGAGGAGCTTCGTGAGTAAATGGCGCATGCTGAGGAACCTCCGTGACAGGAGTTCAGCATACATACGATAATATACTATCGCAACGCTAAATATAAAGTCGCATAATGAAGTTTATGTTAACCAACTGGCACCCTGAGCCGCCAAAACATTACGATTTGGTAGTGCTCCGGCAAGGGCAGTGCCAACGTACTGAAGTTACTCCTTTGCGAAAGGAGCGACTATGTTTAGAGAATTCGGATTGCTCTTGGGCCTCGCAACTTCTGTAGTTCTTCTGTTTATGGTTTCAAACAGATGCTGCCTTCTGCGAAGGCATCTGATTGAAAGCTCCCCTACCTTTCACTTACCCAAGCGATTGCCGCATCCGTTCCCGAGGGGTCGAACTGGCGGAGTTCGGCCTTGGTCAGCACATCGGCGAACTTGGTGCCCCACTCCATCAAAGCCCCTTCGCCCACCACAGCAACGCGGCGGAAGTCGTTCCTATGGGCTGTGTCGATCTTCAGATCTTCGAGCAGAGCGGACGGCCCCTCGTAGCCTTCAAACCTCGTAAGATCGAGAACCAGGCCGGGCTTGCTTGTCTCTTGCAGGCGCTGATGAAGCAGGGCGTGCATCCGCATCAGGTCACTTTCGCTGAGCTTGCCCTCGCAGGCAAGGCCAATCATCTCGTCATGATCTGTCAGTGTCTCGGTGAACATGGTTTTTCTCCTCTTCTTCCGGCTTGCCGTGACCGTAAAGGTTGGCGTTTTGGTGCGCGCGGTCTTCGTGCTCAAATTCCAGACTCGAATGGCCGATGCTGAAATCGTCCTTCAGCCGGTCTTTGATCGTGGCCTTGACCTTTTCGATTTGACCCCAGCCGTCCGCTGTCAGCACGACGTGGCAGTCCAGAGCCGCCTCGTGCTCCTGCATCTGCCACAGATGCACGTGATGAACGTCCGCGACACCATCCACACCCCGCATCGCCTCAACGACGGCTTCGTTATCGATGTCCGGTGGACTGCCGAGCATTAGCGTGCGAATCGGACCGCCGATCTCGGTAAATGCGAGGTAAAGGATGTAGAGAGCGATGCCGATGGTGATCGCCGGGTCGACCCACCGCATGTTGTAAAGGAGGATGAGCGAGCCGCCGATGATGACCGCCACGGAGGCCAAAGCGTCCGACAGGTTGTGCAGGAAGAGTGCACGGATGTTCACGCTGCCTTTTTGCATCGAATAGGTGAGCATTGCCGTCAACGTGTCGACGACCAGTGCCACACCGCCCAGGATCACCACCGTCCAGCCCTGTACCTCTGGTGGGTCGATCATGCGCATGCCACCCTCGTAGATCAGGTAGAAGCCGATCAGGATAAGTGTCGTGTAGTTGATGAGCGCTGCGACGATTTCTACCCGCCCATAGCCGAAGGTCATGCGCTTGTCCGCCGGGCGGCGTGCGATCTTACGCGCGAGGAAGGCGATCACCAGCGACGCCATGTCCGAGAAATTGTGCAGGGCATCCGCGATCAGCGCGAGGCTGCCGGAAAGGATCCCGCCGACGATCTGCGCGACCGTCAGGAGGCCGTTGGCCCAGATGGCGATGGAGACGCGACGATCACCGGAATCTGGGTCGATATGGGCGTGGTCGTGAGCCATCAGGCGCATTCCTTTTCACGCGGGGGATCAAAACGAATCAAAACGCGGGCGAGCGCCGCGTTTTGAATGTCTTTCTAATCGCGCAGAACGGACTGGCTTCATGCATTTAAATGCGGCCACCTCCGATCTGTCGCGCTGGTGGCTCAGCAGCAGCCGGAGTTCTTCTCCGGTTGCGACACTTCCTGAACCAACTCTGCGGTTTCCGGGCCGCTAGCCTGCCGCGCCACGTCCGCTTGAGCCACGATCCCACAGCATTTGCCGCTCTCATCTTGAACCACGCTGCGGCGCACCTGCTTTTCTTCCATCTTACTGCAACAGCTTTCCACGTCCTCATCAGGTGAGACTGTTAGTACATCGGCGGACATAACGTCAGAAACGGGCGTGTCGGTAGGCTTGCCCTGCGCAACGGCACCACAACAAATGTCGCGGTCCGTGACCATGCCGACCGGCTCACCGACGTCATTTACCACCGGAAGGGAGCCGACCGACTTTTCATCCATCAGTTTCGCAGCGTCCTGGATCGAAGTCTCGGGACCGCAACAAGTTGGATTGCTGGACATGATCTCGTGAACTTGCATGATTTTACTCCTTGCTTTGGTGACAGTACCTAAACCGGAAAACTGGTGTCCGAGTTCCTAGTATCGCGCTTGCCGGCAAGTTTTCGCACGCGGTTTGCAGCTGCCCGTTTTCAATCGGTCAGGGATCTGTCGACGGCGGCCATCAGATATCTCCTCGAATCGTTCACGAGAATATGTAGTTGCTACAGTCACTGTAGCTTCAAGCCCCGATTTCAGGCAATGTCCTCACTTGCCTGATTGTCATCGTGCACCGCCTTGTGGTGTTCACCATGCGCGTCTTTCAGGATTCCGACGCCACCCCAGGCCGCGATGCCGGCGACAATCACGCCCACGACTAGGTCCGGCCAGTTCGTACCGAGCCAGGCCACGAGCCCGCCTGCGACGACGATTCCGAGATTGGCCGCGAAGTCGTTCCAGCTGAAGGTATTCGCCGCTCGGATGTTCACGTCTGGATCGCGAAGCCTTGCCAGCAGCCAGACGCAAAGTGCGTTGATGGCCGCCGCTACCAGCGCCATGACAATCATGATGGTGCCAAGAGGATCCGATCCGCCGACGTAGCGGCGCCAGGCGTCATAAAGGATGCCAAGGGCGAAGAGGATCAGCAGGCCGCCCGAAACGTTCGCCGCTCCGCGCTTCCATTTGGCGGAGCGGGACAGCGCGAAGAGGCTGATCGCGTAGACGAAACTGTCCGACAGATTGTCGAGGCCATTGGCGATAAGCGCGCTTGAATCGCCGAATGCGCCCGAGGCGAAGAAAGCGATTGCCAGCCCGATGTTGAGACCCAGCACGATCCAGAGTGTGCGTCTTTCCGTTGCGTTTCTCTGCTCCGCCATGCCGGGTATCCAAATTGGTGAATTGCCAATGAGTAACTAACACCGGGCTTTTTGCGTTCCGATCAAAGGTCGTCGAAATTGCTCAGGCGCCGATCTCTTCATGGTCGGTCAGGCATTCGGAATGGTCGCGCAGTACCTCGAGCACACGGCAATCAGAAGTCTGTCCGCCGCTGCACTCATGCACCATCCGCTTCAATTCCGTCCGCAGCGCCTCGAGCCGCGCCAATCGTTGCTCGACCTGTTTGAGTTGCCGACGGGCGATTGCATCCGCCTCTGCACAGGACTTTCCCGGATGATCGCTGAGATCGAGGAGCTCACGGATCGCGTCCAACGAGAAGCCCAGTTGCCGAGCGTGCCGGACGAATGACAAGCGGTCGAGTTCGGCGTCGCCATAGCGTCGTTGGCCCCCCTCGGTCCTGCCGGGCTCAGGCATAAGTCCGATCTGCTCGTAATACCGGATGGTCTGCACTTTTGTTCCGGTCTTCTTCGCCAGAGTCCCAATCGTCAGCATTTCCGCTCCCCGCATTACCTACAGTGGGTGTAGCTTTATGCGGTGCGCATCACAAGCTTCACCTGGGTTTCACAGATAGGTGATTGTTGGCCGATCGGTGACAATCACGCTTGAACCTACAGTAGCTAGAGGATGTAAACGCACACAAAATATAGAATCAAGTTCGGGCGGAGCGGCGTGAGGCTTTCAGGTCTTCAGAAGGTATTGTGGGTGTTGGCGGGCGCGGCGGCGTTCGTTTTCATCTGGCTGTTGCTATGGTCCGACTACCGTGCCGACCTTGCCCGAGCCGAGAATGAACCACCGTTTCTTGCTGATTTCGAACTGACCGATCATCGGGGCATGATCCAAACGGACGAAGATTTCAAAGGTCGCTGGATGCTGGTCTTCTTCGGCTTCACCAATTGCCCTGACGTCTGTCCGACTACACTGTCCGAAGTCGCGGCCGTGATGGAGGGCTTGGGCGATGAGGCGGCAGTGGTTCAGCCGATTTTCATAACGATCGATCCCGAGCGAGATACGCCGACGGCTTTAGCGGAGTACGTGCCCATGTTCGACGCAGGGATCATCGGGCTGACCGGTACACCGGAGCAGATCGCCGCGACATCCGAATCTTTTCCGATATTCTATGAACGGATCGAGCAGGCGACTGCGCCGGGCGGATACACGATGGGTCACACGTCGCATCTTTTCCTTTTCGACACGCAAGCAGGCTTCGCGGACTCCTGGCCCTACGGCACGCCCGCCGAAGAGATCCTCGCCGATCTGAGAGAGAGGATCTGATCGTCATGACCCGACTTTCCGGAGAGACGGCCCTCGGGCTGGCCTGGATCATCGCGCTCACCGCGTCGCTTGCAGTGCTCTTCATCGGCGAGGTTCTGGGGCAGACACCTTGCGTGCTTTGCTGGTTTCAGCGTGCCTTCATGTTTCCCTTGGCCATCGTCCTCGGGCTCGGGCTGTGGTGGCAGGATCGGCGCGTGGGTCGCTACGGGATCGCGCTGGCAATCGGGGGTGCCGCCATAGCGCTCTGGCACCTCGGCCTCTATGTCGAGCTGATCCCCGAACGCATCCAGCCCTGCACGGCGACAGGCCCATCCTGTACCGACGACAATCAACTGGTCTTCGGCATTCCGATTCCTTTGATGGCGCTCGTCGCCTTCGTGGTGATCGGGCTGCTGTCGGCTCTCTCACTGAAGGAAGCACAAGAATGAAACGACGCGGCCTCATCCTGTCCGTTCTCGCGCTCGGGGTCGCCGGTTTCGGCGGGGCCGCCTGGTATGCCACGCGCCCCGACCCGATTGCCGCGGCCGATCCCATTGACCCTGAATTGGCCGACGCGCTGATCCGACCCTATTCCCCGATCCTTGGACCTGTGGATGCGCCCGTAACCATCGTTGAATTCTTCGACCCGGCCTGCGAAGCATGCCGCGCTTTCTATCCGGTCGTCGAGGATATCATGGCGGAGCACGGAGACGCGGTGCGCGTTGTAATTCGCTATACGCCTTTTCACGGCGAGGCGTCAGTAGAAGCGATCCGTGTGCTCGAGGCAGCGCGCATGCAGGACGTGTTTGAACCCGTGCTTGAGGCAGTCCTGCGCGAGCAGCCGAAGTGGGCCTCGCACGGGGCGCCGGAGCCGGGTTTGATTTTACAGATAGCTTCGACCGCAGGGCTCGATACGGATGCCGCCCGGACACAGATGCTGGCCCCCGGTGTCGTGGCGGTGCTCAACCAGGACCGCGCCGATGTCGAGACGGTCGGGGTCCGCCAAACGCCCACGTTCTTCGTGAGCGGCAAGCCTCTCGATCCGTTCGGTGAGGCCGAATTGCGGAGGCTGGTGGCAGTGGAAGTTGCGGCAAGCCAAAGCTGATTTGCGGAGGCAGGAGAAACGAGTGGTGAAGAAGTTGAGATATACCAATGCATTGGCCGTGCTTTTGACGGTTGCAGGGCTGTCGGCCCCCGCACTGGCCGGTTCGGAGGATGTCGTGGTCGAGAATGCGTGGTCCCGCGCCTCGATCGGCGTCAACAGGCCAGGTGCCGCCTATATGACCGTGCGCAACACGGGTGAAGACGCCGTTACGCTGACCGGACTTGCGACACCGCTGGCAATGATGCCCGAGATCCATGAGTCGAAAACCAACTCCGATGGCGTCAGTTCCATGGCGCCTGCAGGCGAGATCACGATTGAGCCCGGCCAAAGCGTGGCATTGGAGCCGGGCGGGTTGCACGCCATGCTCATGAAGCTGCAAGAGCCGATGACCGAAGGCGAGAATTTCCCGCTGACACTGACCTTCTCGGATGGCGGCAAGGTGACGGTCGAGGTCCCAATCCTCGGAATCGCCGCGCGTGGACCGGAGGGCTGATGCAACGTCGGCAGCTCCTTCTATACGGCGCAGCCGGTGCCGGCGTTCTTGGCCTGACGCTCTTCGTGGGCTGGTGGCGGGTGGACGGGCCCGGTGCGCCTGAACCAAAAGGGCAGCGGCCCCTGCCCCTATCGGCGATGGAGTTCCGGCTGACCGACCACGAGGAAAATGAGGTAGGGCCTGGCAACCTGATCGGTCGTCCGACAATGGTGTTTTTCGGGTTCACCTACTGCCCGGACGTCTGCCCGACGACCCTATCGGATATTTCCGGCTGGCTTGAGGAACTGGGCGACGGAGCATCAGAGATGAACGTGGTCTTCATCACGGTCGACCCGGAGCGGGACACGGTCGAGGCCATGGCCGAATATGTCGGCTATTTTCATCCGGTCATTCGTGGCTGGACGGGGCCGGAAGACCAAATTGCCCGCGCTGCAGAAGGGTTTCGTGCCTCATTTGAGCGCGTCCCGACTGAGGGCGGCGGCTATACGATGAACCATACGGCAAGCGTATTCCTGTTCGATGCCGAGGGTGAACTCGTCACCATGATCGACTATCACGAGCCAAGAGAATTCGCGGTGCCGAAGATCCAGCGCGCACTGACAGAAGACGTAGAGGGGGCAACATGAAGATAAGAACTGTCTTGGCGGCCGTTGCGGTCGCAGGCGCATTTTCGGTGACCGCCATCGCCATCTCTGGCGTTCTGTCCAAAGAACCGGTGCCCCCTGCGATTGCTGAAGCGACCCTCTGGACTCCCGATCCGCTTGCGCCGCCTCGGATTACCGAAACCAATTCGGTCCGCCCTACACTCGCCCAGGCAGATGTCGCGTTCGAGTTCAGACCCTTGCCCCTCCTGCCCGTTTCCCCCGCTGATACCTCCTTGCCATTTATCGAGCCCCCGCTGGTCACCTGGTCGCGCGAGATTGCGTCTGGCGAGACGCTTGATGTGGTCCTTTCCGATGCGGGGCTGGATGCTTCGGATCGCGCCGAAATCGCCTTGGCGATTGGCACGGAATACGATCTGCGCCGTCTGCGTCCGGGTCACATCATTACGGTGGTTTCCACAACGGACGACAACCCGCGTCGTGTAGAACTCGCCGTCGAAGACGGTGTCCGGATAGAGGCGGTCTTCGGCGAACAGCTTGCCGCCCGCGTGTTGGACCCGGATCCCGAATTGGTGACTTTCGCCGGCGAGGCGGTGATCGAGAGCTCGATTTTCGCCGCCCTGAACACGGCAGACATCCCCGCCCGTTTTGCGGTGGACCTGGCGCAGATGCTGGGCGGCACCGTGGATTTCCGTCGTGATCTTGCGGGTGGCGAGACGATGCGCCTCCTTTGGCGCGAGGCCCGAGACGGGAACAAGAGGATTGGTCAGCCCGAGCTTGCCTTTGCCGCACTGGATATCGATGGCTCGGTCTATGAAATCGTCTGGCCGAACGACGGCAGCGGCCAAGCGACGATCTATGTCGACGGAGAAGTCCTGCGCGTGTTTGCGCAACCGGTCGAAGGTGCACGGCTGAGTTCTGTGTTCGGGCGCCGCACCCATCCGGTCTACGGCAATGTACGGATGCACACAGGGGTCGACTTCGCGGCGGCGCGCGGCACGCCGGTACAGGCGACGGCGCCGGGCCGCGTTCGCTTCATCGGCCGACGCGGTGGGTATGGCCGGGTCGTCGAGATCGCTCATGGCTCCGACACCCTGACGCGCTATGCGCATCTGAGCGCCGTACCGGACGGGCTCACACAAGGGCAACGCGTGATGGCCGGAGATATGATCGGGCGGGTCGGTGCGACGGGTACTGCGACAGGCCCCAACCTACATTACGAAGTGCTGGTGGACGGTCGCCCAACCGACCCTCTCTCTGACGACCGATTGGCAGAGGCGGCCGAGCGTGAAGCGGACGACACGGCCGCGCTTGAGCGACTGCGTGAGGCGCGTTCACTTCTTGCTGAGAGGCTCGCCAGCGAATTTGCACAGACGACAACCGAAAGGCTTTGATCCATGAAACGATTTACTCCCGCCCTTGCCATCGCATTTGCCTTGCTTCCCGCGGCGCAGGCCGTCGCAGAGACGATTCAGATCGACGTCCGGAAGACAAACGGCTGCGGCTGTTGCCTGTCCTGGATGAAGCACCTCGAGGAGAATGGCTTCCCGCCGATGGGCGAGGACATGTTCGGAGGATCTCTTGTGCGCTTCAAACTCGACAATGGCGTGCCGCAGCGCATGGTGTCCTGCCATACTGCTCTGGTCGACGGCTATGTGATCGAGGGCCACGTGCCGGCGGCTGACATCCAACGCCTGCTGGAGGACCGGCCAGACGCGGTAGGCCTGGCGGTGCCGGGAATGCCCTACGGGTCGCCCGGCATGGGACCGGAGGACGACCGGGAGGCTTACGATGTCTTCCTGATCCACGAAGACGGATCGACCGAGGTCTACACCAGCTACTCGGCTCCTGACTGAACTCGCGGCAGAACCTTAACAATTGGAACCCCTCTTCCCCGTAGCGCTTGGCTTTCTTGGAAGCCTGGCCGCCGGATCGCTGACCGCGGTCGGGGCGGTCCCCGTTCTTTTTGGGCGCATCCCGTCCCGGGCCACGCGCGATCTGCTGCTTGGCTTCGCGGCGGGTGTCATGCTCGCGGCTTCGTTCTTCTCGCTGATCATCCCGGCTCTCGACGCAGCTGAAGGACAGTTCGACAACGGTGCTCTCCCGGCGGCCATCGTATGTGTTGCGATCCTGCTTGGCATGGGCGCGGTCGCTCTGATGAACGAACGGCTGCCGCATGAACATTTCAAGACGGGGCGGGAAGGTCCCGACGCCGCATCGCTGCGGCGCGTCTGGCTTTTCATCATCGCGATCACTATCCACAATTTTCCCGAAGGGCTTGCCGTCGGCGTCGGGTTCGGGGCTGACGGTTTGTCGGGCGGGTTGCCACTTGCGATCGGTATTGGATTACAGAATGCCCCCGAAGGTCTGGCGGTGGCGGTTTCGTTGCTCGGCGAGGGCTATTCCAGGTTTCGCGCCTGGGGCATCGCCGCCCTGACCGGTCTCGTCGAGCCCGTCGGCGGGCTCATCGGCGCGGGTATCATCGGCATCTCGCAACCGCTGCTGCCTTGGGGTCTCGCCTTCGCAGCAGGGGCGATGCTCTATGTCATCAGCCACGAGATCATTCCGGAAACCCACCGGTCCGGACATCAGAACAGGGCGACGCTCGGCCTCGCGGTTGGTCTTGTGATCATGTTGTTCCTCGACGTCTGGCTGGGATAAGCGGATGAGATCTTGCCTCTTCGTCGGTCTGCTTGCTGCTCTGATCGCCTTTCTTGTCGATCAGGCAACGAAGGCAATCGTTGTTTCCAATGCGACTGTTCTTAGTTCCGGCGTATCGGTCTTTCCCGGCTTCAATCTCATCTACCTGCGCAATGACGGGGTGACCTTCGGGCTTCTCGGCGGTGCGCCGTGGTGGAACCTTGTCGTATTGGCACTTGGCATCTGCGTCTGGTTGGCGGCTATGCTGATCCGTTCCAGCAGCCGGGTCGAGGCCATTGCCTATGGTGCGATCATCGGCGGTGCTCTCGGCAATATTCTGGACCGCCTGCGCTATCGTGCGGTGACGGATTTCCTCGATTTCTACATCGGGACGGCGCACTGGCCTGCCTTCAACATGGCCGATGTTTTTGTGGTTGGCGGCGTGATGCTGCTGCTCATTGCGCCGTGGGTTGGCGCTCGACTTCAGACCGATTCATGAAGCCGGGTTTGCCGCAGATCGTTAGTGAGGACCCGAACCTGTTCCAGTGCATGGGTCTTGCCCTTGTTGCCGGCGGATTGACGGTTTTGACCCTTCCGCCGTTTTCTTGGCTCATGGCGGTCCCTGTCGCCTTCTCAATGCTCTTTATCGTTCTCCGGAACATCTCAACCTCGCGCGCTTTCCTTGTCGGTTGGGCTTTCGGACTGGGCCAATTCGGGATTGGAATTTCCTGGATCGCCGAGAGCTTCTATGTCGATGCCGAACGTTTCGGCGCACTGGCGATCCCGGCGGTCGCGGGTCTGTCCGCCGGAATCGCCATCTTCCCGGGCATGGCGGCGATGCTTTTTGCCGCCATCATGCAGCGCCGAGCTTTCGGCGGCATTGCGGCGGGCCTTCTGTTTGCAACCTGCTGGGTGGTCACGGAGTGGCTGCGGGGTCATATCCTGACGGGGTTTCCCTGGAACCTTGCCGCTTATGCCCTTGTCGACTATGCCGCCCTGCGCCAACCCGCCGCCTGGGTCGGCAGCTACGGTTTGGGCTTTCTCACGGTCTTCATCGGCATATTGCCAGGTGTGTTGACTGTGGCGGCGCCAAAGAGACGCGCGCCTGTTCTCGTGCTCTTCGCCGTTGCTGTGACGGGTCTCTGGGTTGGCGGTGCGCTTCGGTCAGGGCAGGACGTGCCGCCGACAGACGTTGCTTTGCGCATCGTCCAAGGCAATGTGCCACAAGTCGAGAAGTGGGCACCGGGCAGCCGCGAGCGAACCTTGGAAAAATACCTGGGCTTGTCCGCGCAACCCGGACGTTTCGATGTGCTGCTTTGGCCGGAAACGGCCTTCCCCGGCTTTCTGGACGAAGATGCTGCGGCACGCGCGCGGATATCTGCAGCTTTGCCAGACGGCAGGATCCTACTGACAGGTGCGCCTGACCGAGTGGAGGGCGATGGGGGAACCAGATATTTCAACACGGTTCAGGCATACGATGGCACCAGTGAGATTCTGACGGGATATGCAAAACATCATCTCGTTCCGTTTGGCGAATATGTGCCGCTGAGAGGCTGGCTGCCCATCGAACGACTGACGGAAGGGTTGGGCGATTTCACGCCGGGACCAGGGCCGCGCACGCTGGCGATCCCTGGCGCGCCTCTGGTCGCGGTGGCGATCTGTTACGAGATCATCTTTCCGGGCCACGTGGTCGATGACCTTTTCCGCCCCGACTGGATATTCAACGCCACAAATGATGCCTGGTTCGGAACCAGCATCGGACCCGAGCAGCACCTTGCCACCGCGCGCATGCGCGCGGTCGAAGAGGGCCTTCCGGTGATCCGGGCGGCCAATACCGGGATATCCGCGATCATCGACGCTAAGGGAAATGTCGTCGCGCGTCTTGATACCGGGGAAACAGGCACCATTGATGCCGGCCTGCCGGGCGCGCGTACTCCAACGCCCTATGCGCGGGTCGGCGACTGGACCTTGTTGGTTCTTGTTTTTGGGTGCTGGGTCTTCGGCTGGCTGGCCAGTTTGCTCGGACGAGATCCCGATGCGCGGCATTTTGGAACGGAGGTATCCTGATGCTTGTGATCGTGAGCGCTATCGGAGGCGCGATCTGGGGTGGCTATCTGGCACGACGGAGGAGGGGGAATCACCTGGATATCCTCCAATATGCGGTAGCGTCTGCGATCGCCTTCGGACTTGTCGCCCTGTTTGCAACCATCGTGCTGTCGCGGGTTCTCGGCTAGCGAGCTTCGAAATTGCGCAAACGTGTCAGCGGCTTGAAGACCCGATAGCTCGAGGTCCCGATAGAGAATCGCGCGAATGTGCATCTAGGCGAGCTCATTTCTGATTGAGCCGTCGCTCGAACGCCTCCAATGTCGTCCCGCTGACGTGATGCTCGATCCCTTCCGCATCGCGTTCCGCGGTCTCTTCGTCGATTCCCAGGCTCAGAAGAAAGGCGACGACGACCCTGTGGCGGCGTCGACAGATCTCCGCGAGGTCCTGCCCGGCATCGGTGAGGAATATCGCGCGGTATGGCTCCCGCCGGACCAGACCAGCAGCCTTGAGCCGCGAGATGTTCTTGGTCACGGTCGGCGGCTTCACGCCAAGCCGCTCGGCGATCTCGACCGGTCTGGCCTCCCCGCGCGTCTCGATCAGTTCCGCGATCAGTTCGACGTAATCCTCCGCCATCTCGCTTTCATGTGCCTGACGCACGGTCGCAAAGCCATCGGCCTGCGCCTCGGGAGCCCGGTCGACCGCTTCGAATGGCTCACGCCCTTGTGATTGTAGCTTTGTCATACTCGGGACTTTGCAGCGAAACAGCGGGATTGACAACTTGTTTGCTTCGGGTAGATAAGTTAGCCATGTCTAACTTTGTACTTTGGAGGCCGTGGTGATGCGAAATATTATGAGAGTGCTGCTCGCCACACTCGCAAGTGCGCTCCTACTGTCCGGACCTGTCGCCGCGACGCCGGCCAAGGAGGCGCCTTGGCTTCCCGAGGCAGCGGCCTACCGTCTGACGCTCTTTCTTGGAAATCTCGAGCCTCTGCCCTGGGACGACATCGAGACCGCCTGGACGGAACCCTACCGGGGTTCGGAGTTCTCTGTCGGGGCGCTGGCGTGGCTGGACCGCAAAAGCGATATCGAGCCCGACGGTCTCCTGGACGCCATGATGCGCGAAGACCTGCAGGCGGTCTTCGCCGAGGCGACGCGGCTTGTAGCGCTCAGGATTGAGGAGGAATTGGACCGGGCTCTCGCGTCCGAAGAATCGGCGGCAGCACAGCAGGCCGTGCGAACGGCACGCGAACTCTACCGTGTGTTTGAGGATGGTATCGCGGCGGCCGATCCTGAAG
>JACLAD010014028.1_pt1 | contig 13917 bp, 15 predicted proteins | sample 8027901 | NCBI WGS metagenome assembly JACLAD01 (sample SAMN15725071, study PRJNA655200) | protist metagenome | isolation source: fluorescence activated cell sorting (FACS) single amplified genomes of... | place: Spain: Blaines Bay Microbial Observatory, Mediterranean Sea | collected 2016-07-05
CATTTAAAAATGCATTTTATGCTCTTTTTAAGATAATAAAACAATCTTTGCGTTTGAAAGAAAATTAAAAAATTATATCAATTTCAGAATATAAAATAATAAACAAATTTGACACTTTATTTAAATCATATTAAACAAATGAATCACTTTTAATAATTTGAATAATAATAAAATTATCATCACGCTGACAATCCACAGCCAACCTTTTTAGAAAAAAACAGATTTTTTATATATCATATCATATGCATTTATTGCATATAATGTTGACATATTTATTTGCAAATAATTTGATTAGTTTTTTTGATATTGAATAACATGAAAATCTTGTAACAATTGCCATAATCAATTTGTATGACCATTTATTTTGAAACGAAATCCCCATTTAAACATTTATCTATATCCATTCGAACTGACGTTGGAGTAAATGATTTGTAAATTGGTGATCGTATCTCTTGATACAATTTCTTATCATAGTACTCTTGCTTAGCCATTTTACCCACAAATTCACGAAGAGATTCTTGACATTTTGGACATTTATATTTCTTGAATTTCGATGAATTGATATTTTGCTTTTGTTCTTCCCATTCTTTTAAACTGTCATAATGAAGATCATGACCACAGCATGATGTTGAAATTATTTTCTTATTTGGTGTTGGTACTGGCTCTGAAGCATCCTCAGTATTGTCATTATCGTTTTCTTTCAGATCTAAATCATTCAAATCCAGGGTTAATCTATTCGACATTGATGGTGGTGCAGTGACGGTCAGTTTGGTGCTAACATTAGCTTTACATGCACTACTTATGTTCTTATCTTTGTTGTCATCCATAGACGATTTGTTTGATGGAGAGATAGGTAATACAATCCACGATTTTGTAGATAAAGAGTTGTATGAATCATTTGGTAAATCAGGAATATCAATGGTTTTGCCAAGGGATAAACATGTTTCTGTGATTTCTGAGGATGCTGCCATGGTGACCGTGTGTAATTACAGAGCGTGATTTTTGTGAAAAGGATGGTGAATTGAGAGTTGACTGCAATTTAAAAAATTAAACTTAAGCAGAATTGGGCTGTTTTAATCGGTCAATTCTTAACTAAATATAGTACTGCACTTAATAATACTGCTGCACTCATAAAAACGGTAAGCATTACAGAGACCATAGTGACACTCCGCACTCTGGTATTGCTTGATATACAATTATACATATTCTGTATATCATGATTAATCAAAGAGGTCCTAAACCTCGACCTCCTCGATATAACCACAATAATAACAATAACAATCGAACAGTGCCATCATTAACACCAAGTAATCACATCCAATCCAGATTACATCATAAACGAATTGGTACCGTATCATTACCATCGCAATCAAAACCAATACAAGTACCTTTATCAACAAATAAAAATACAACCAACAACAGCACCAATACCAACTCCAATAATAACAGAAGGGAGCAGGACCTTCAAAAGTTGTTGAAACAAAAGTTCAAAGCCTGCTTTGTCACCACCAAAACAATAACCGTTGGTCAAACACCTATACCTATTGGTACTGCAGGAAAAGTTGTATTAAGCAGACATAGAAACAATGAATATTGTATTGTATTTGCTGCACCATTTTATGGAATTGAAACAAAGATGAATCCAATAACACATCTTCGTTTTGGTTTGTTTGCCTGATTTATTTAAGTAAACAATGCAAATTTTATGCAATTTTATTGTATAAAACATATACAGACGTTTTTGTTTTCTGAAAATGTGTAAAAAATTTACACAAAATATGTATTGTTTACTGTCTGTATATAATTGTTGCCACTCTCGTTACCTTACACAGATCCATCAAAAGTAAGGTCAGAAGTAAGAAAAGTAAAAAAGAGATATGGTAATATTGGATTTGATTATGATTTAAATGATAGTAAATCGAGAAGGACTGAAATGAATGCTAATAAACCGAAACCTCGTAAAAAGGCAAGGTTGGAAGTTGAAATATTGGATATTGATGGCAATGAGATTGAAGAATCAAAGGCAGCACAACCAAAACCAAAAGCAAAACCTAAACCAAAAGCAAAACCAAAATCAACCACAAAATTAGGAACTAAATGGATATGGAATGATGTCAGAAGGACATTTGCAGTGAAAAGAGCTGTACAATGTAATCTATTTTCATTTCCTGTCGAGAAAAGAGATGAAAAAATTAGAAAAGTTGTTGCAGGGATTAATAAATGTATTGATATGGACGTTAATTATTCATTACTGACTGAACAAAAATATAAATCCAAGATTTACGAGATTCAACGAAAGTTAATAAAGTTTCCAAAAGCAAGTGTTGAATTATTATCACAAGTTGAACAAGAATTATTTAAACAATTGGATGAATTAGGATTATTAGATGAAGCTGCAAGAGTTAAAATGGGTGGTAACGATAGTTTAGTCTCTCTCAGCAAAACACTGTCTCTCTAAACCAAAAGGACCTTGATTGAGTCTCCAATATCTATTTGCTAGTTTTAGAGCCACTCTCAAAGCCACAGGAAATAGTTCACGTTTTCTTCTCCACGGTCTATCAAATATTTTCATTGAATTCTTAATGAATCCAAACTCCCTCTCCACCAATTCCCTATCAGCATTAAACTCCTTATTCCATTTAGCAAATGTTGGGTTCACTGTGGACTCATATTCACTGAAAGGAGATACAACATTAATATGCTCTGTCGATGTGTAACCGAGATCTGCCCCAATATACTCATCATTTGCTGTTAGAATATCTGGATTGTTCCAATAAGAACTATTCAACATACTTTGATCATTTGCTAAACCAGGAACGTCCACCTCTACACCACGAAAATATCCCCAACTGTGTGTCAATATATTGCTAAACAATGTATAGAGTATTAGTCAATATGTATACATACTAAGAATCTATTAATATTTGAGCTCTTATAGCTCGTTGATGTTTTACATTTTTTTTATGTGTTTTGTACAAAAATTTATTTTCCCCAACTCGAACAGGAAAGTCACAGCCATCTAAATAATATAACATATTTGGATATGACTTTGCTGCTCTAGAACAATATCTTTTTTCCCAATCAGTCAGAAGACTCATTTCTGGCTCCAACACCTTATCTAAAATGGATAGCATTCTTTCAAATTCAACATTAATTAAACCGTGTGACATTTGTGCGACTGCTTCCATTTCTAAATCACTCATTCCTGTTTTCAATATCCCCAACGTCACAAAAAGACACGTTTCTATTCCATGTTTTCTAGATCCTTCTTGATCTCCTCCTGTTCTAGGGAGTCTCCAGATATGTTCACATTCATCACATAATTCTACAAATTGCTCTGGCTTTAACAGACTAAATGCATTCCAAACTCTATCCCTGTCCTTCAGTCTCCAGAACACAGGAGGATTTGGCTTGTATGGTTGATACGGAGCTTTAAATCCTAATTTTGCATTTCCTTTTCCAAAATGTTCTGACTGTGTGTTTGTGTCAGTGTTAAATACATGTTTATATGTATATTTCTCATCATCCATTTCCTCTACAATCTGTGCTACTCTATATATCCAATCTGTTTCCTCTTTATTCTGACGTGGATTTTCGATATCCAAGTAATCCAACAATATATCTACCGGATACAACATATTTAGGCCCTGATAAAATGGAGAAAAAAAGGAAAGAGATGGATGAAGCGAAAAAACGTCAAGCTGAGCAAGCAGAGAAATCGCGTCAAGAAAAAGAAAAGGAGAGAAAATTACATAAGGAAAAGGAGAGTAAATGGTTGGAAGTAGGGATACAAGCAAAGACGAATTTAAATAAATCATTAATATCAAGACAGAAAGCTGTTGTAGATGGTGCTAAAGGGAAAGCAATGGCTGATTGTTTTGTATTATGGCAAAATGATGAAAAAGCAGGTGATTATGGTAAAGCTGAATATATCGATTATATCAAATCAATACAAAGTGAGGAGGATGCGAAATATTCAAATATTGTACAAATAAATGCAGCTGTTGGTAATGGTCCTAAATCTTGGGAGATTTTGAAAGCAATGATACAGACTCTGTTGTAATTTGTTTCATTATGACTCTGTTGTGTTTATTTATTAATTCAAGATTACGTTATTCAGATTATACGCAGTTTGTTTTTTTGAGTGCAGCGTTATTATTACGTGCAGCACAATATTTGATCAAGAGTCAGCCGATTAAAACAGCCCAATTAAGGAAAAGACAATAACAATGACTGAAGTAACAATTATATATTACAACAGAATGAAGGCTAGTTTGATTGTAACTACACACATTAAAAATAATCCTATCATTCCATTATGCGGTAAATAGTATATATGTATCCTGGCGGGATATGAAAATATGCACATCTTCCAACGATCTATCATCCATGAAAATTAAAATCTGCATTTTCATTTGGAGTATTTGGAGTTATTCCCCCTGTCAATGTTGTCAATGCTGGTTTTGTTTCAGCGATATCATCAATTGGATCAACACGAATTCCAGCAATACTTCTAAATGGTTTAGTTGTTGATACTGTAATTGATTTGGTAGTTGGTGGAGATTCCATTATTACCGATGCCGTATATGTCTTTGTATGACTTGTATCGATATCAACATTTAAATTTATCTGACCATCATCACCATCCTCATTATCCATAGACGTAATTTTCTTTGATAATTTAGTATCAGATATCGCCATTTCCATATTTGCTGAGGTATTTCTTGAATGCTTAGCTTCCAACATTTTATACCAACATAATTTACAGCAATTATCAATACAACCCAATGTTTTCCTATATAATCCATCAAAATATTTGAATGATAACATAGCCGTCATACAATTGCTATATTGATCCATTGTAACTCCATAAAATGCAATAAAAGATCTCCATACAATATGCTGTTCGTTATAGGTTAGTCCCCATAAAGCTGCACATGCCGCAAATATTGTTATTGATAATGATAAAATGGTCAAGAGTGTATTTTTAGTGATTGTATGTACAAAGTCTTCATCACCATCCATAGATAGATAATTATGAACCTTTATTAATCTGTTAATGAATACAATACAAAATGATATATGGATAGAAATGCGACAAATTGAGAATAATGATAATAATACACTCCAAATATAATTTGCTTGCTCTCGATCACCATAATTAAATATATATCTTCCAATGGCCATCGCGGCAATAATTGTAAGGAAGATAAGAGCAAAAATATATAAACGAATTGTGTTTGGTGACAATTTTAATGCGGTGTTTTTGAATGTAAAATATAAACGAGAAAACCATATAATTTGTACTAACAAAATTTGTATTAAATTGAGGCATAATAATGATACTCTGAAATCAAAGGCATTGTATTGAGGATTACATTCCTCAATGATTATCCAAGGTATTGAAATGAGTAAACAAAGCATTGAGATAAACAAAGCGCTTTACATTGTTTTTGGTTTTGCCAGAATCGATTGCGTTATTGTGGGATTTGATAAAGATGTAAGATATTGGAATCAGAGTTAATGTTAATGATAAGCAAAATGTCATGTGAATGATGATCCATATACTAATTTTAACATTGCAACCAAACGCCATCTTTTGAACAGTTGAAATTTGAAAATTCAAAAAACAGTTAGTTCACATCATGTCACCTTTTATAGTGTTTTTGATGATCGTTTCAATTGTATTTAATAACAATGTCTCTTATGCATCAAACAAACCCAAAGTACCTTCATCATACGCATTCTTTGTATCAATGGAACCAAAAGATCCTCCAACACTCGAATCCAAAGCAACACCAACAAATAATACCAGATCAACATCATTTTTTGTACCATTGAAAGATGCAGAGCTTCCACCAAAACTAAAACACCAACCCAGAAAATCCAAATTTAAATCAAAAGATGTCACTAAATTCAATTTATCCGCATTGCATCAAAGCCCAATTAACTCACCACGATCCTCGCCTTACCCCGTATCGTTGAAAACAGCTAAAGCATCCTCTCCCATTACATCAGATCCAAACTATCCCCTAATTAGATTAATAACTAACAATTATGGTACGGATCCAAACGGATCAAGAACTACTCAAACTGCATCTCGCTTTCCAACTCCTGTTCGTCACGTTGATCGTTCTAATGCCAGAACTGATCCAATAAGGATCTCAATCGCATCACAACCTTTAGGTATTGATTTGTTCAAATGTTTATTTCGAATATTTGCGGAGTAATCAATAATTAAAATATATTTAGATCCACAAGTATTTATAACTGAAAGTTTTCAATATTTATTAAGGTATACAAAATTTGGAATAACAATTAAGGATTTGATGAAAATACCAATAACAAATCCATTGAAAATTGAAGGTGATGATTGGTCATACATAATAGGTGCTAAATGGGCATCATCTAAATTTATTGGTGTTGATGGACTTCGAGGAAATTCACCATTTATTGCATTTGTATTGAAACCTATATCAACATTAAATTGGTGTGATCCAGTATGTGATAGTGATAGACATGGAGATGATAATCCTATTCTGACGTTTACTTTTAATTATGGATATGAAGCATATGCATTGCAATATTACGTGCATGGTAATTTACCGAATAAGAAATTGGCTATCACCGATGATGAATTATTGATAAACTGTGAACAATTACTAAAGTATGGATGGACTAAAGCAGCGGATGGTACAATATGGATGTTAGAAAGTAAACCTATGAATTTGCCATATATTTGGCAACGATATTGGAAGAAGTCTGTAGCAATTCTTGCTCCTGTTGCACTGTTCATAGTTGCTTTGCTTGCTTGGTTGAAGCATCATGGATCAATGTAACTTTGCTGATTTAAACACCCAACCTTCATTTTTGGAACAGTTGAAAATTCAAAACCACTTAGTTCAGATCATGTCACCGTTTATAGTTTTTGTGATGATCGTTTCAATTGCATTTAATAACAAAGTCTCCTATGCAGCAAATAAACACAAAGTTTCAAAAGGACCAAAAATTCAAAAGGATCCCCCAACACTCGATTCCAAATCAATTATTACCAGATCAACATCATTTTTTGTACCATTGAATAACGCAGAGCTTCCACCAAAACCCCAACCCAGAAAATCCAAAATTATATCAAAAGATGCCATTAAAATCAAATTACCAGCATTACATCAAAACCAACCACGATCCTCCCCTTACTCCGTATCATTAGAAACACCTGAAGTATCCTCTCCCAATACACAAGATTCAGGCTATCCTCTAATTAGATCAATATCTAACAATTATGGAACGGGTGCAGACGGAGCTAGAACCACTCAAACTTCGTCTCGCTTTTCAACCACTGATCGTCGTATGGATGGTTTTAATACCAGATCCGGTCCAAGACTCCCTGATTTTGAAGCTATTTCAATCACATCATCTGAATCTTCAGGTATTTTGAATATTTGCGGAGTAATTAAAATATAATAACAATGCATTAAAATGTATTTAGATCCAGAATTATTTTTAACTGAAAATTTCCAATATTTATTAAGAAATTCAAAGTATGGAATAACAATTAAGGATTTGATGAAAATACCTATGATAAATCCACTGAAAGTTGAACGTGATGATTGGTCATACATAATAGGTTCTAAATGGGCATCATCTAAATTTATTGGTATTGATGGACTTAGAGGAAATTCCCCATTTATTGCATTTGTATTAAAACCGGTGACAACATTGAATCTTTGTGATCCCATTTGTGATACAACGGATAGAGACACAAATTATATTTTGACATTTACATTTAATCGGAAATATGAGCATTTGAATTATTACGTGCATGTTCATTTACCGTATAAGACATTGGCCATCACAAATGATGAATTATTAACAAAATGCGAACAATTATTAAAATATGGATGGACTAAAACAGCGGATGATACAATATGGATGTTAGAAAATAAACCTATGAATTATCCATATATGTGGCAAAGATATTGGAAAATGTCCGTAGTAATCCTTACTCCTGTTGCACTGTTTATAATTGCGTTGCTTGCTTGGTTGAAGCATCATTATGCATAGTAAGTTTTTCATTTTGCTAACACAGAGACAATGACACCTTTCATTGTTGCACTGTTTGTGAATATTTTTTGTTTACATTCTGTGTTATCATTACTGATTACTCCTCCGAAATGGCCCGAAATATGGAGTGGTCAGCAAATGTGGATTGAAACAGCAAATACATCAAATATCGCTAATTATGGTAATTGGTATTATAATATTTCATATAATGCTGATCCATCAACATATCTATTAAGACAAGATAATAATTTAGAATGTGTTCCTCAAGCATTTATGAATGATGGTAATGGATGTTCAAATATATGGCATGGTGATACAGTTTATGCATATAGTTGGACATTAAATAAATGTTGTATTATTTATCCAGATTTACCGCCAACACAACCTTTATGGTTAATTGATGATAATGCAACATTCATTGGATATAAACAATTGGATATAAAAGCAATGAATATTGGTATTACAAATGTATCAGTTTGGACATTTGAAGATAATCAATTATATTATGCAGATGCTCAAAGTGGATTACCATTTGCGTTGGATATTAATCCTGGATCATTATTGCTGGTTTGGTATAATATATCATTGGATATAAACGCATTCAATGAATCAGTTTTTCAAATTCCAAATATTGATCAATGTGCCACTGAGAAAGACTTTATTTGTATTTATGACTAAAACATATTCTATCTCGCCCAATTTCTATTTATAATCCTCGTCAAAATGGCCTTTATGCTTGCAATTCCTCAAAAATATCTGCATTTTGAACGATGCATCCGATCATATTTATATCATGCATATAACAGTGCCAAAACGTCATCATTTAGATGTATCCGTTCAAAGTGGTTAATTCCATAATGTTGAGTGCAAGGATACATTCTGGCGATATCTGATGAATTATGATTTATGAATGTTATTAATACATAAATAGGCAAAAGATGAAAAGAACAAACATAACTATAAATAATGATAATAGGCAGAAAAAGTCAGAAGAAACAAAACGAAAATACTTTGATAACAGTTCAAAATTAAATCATTCTGCTTTTTTATCTCAATATCCATTCATTTATTCATCATCTAAATAACCAATAGGACAGGAATAAAAAAGCAAACTTGAGCAACAACAGTACAAACATGAAATATTTCATGTGATCCAAATATTTTTGGGAATGGATTAGGTGATCTTAATGCAAATATTAATCCTCCAATGGCATAAAATAAACCTCCTATAATCATTAATATTAAATCACGAATATGTACTGATTCTGCAATACTTCCTAACCATGGTACACATGCACAACCCATCCCAATATACACCAATGTATTAATAATTGCTGGCATCGCCGATAAAAATATAGTTTTCATTACACCTAAAATTGCTAATATCCAGATAATGGCTAATAAAATATATCCAGAATCCATATCATCCCATACAATCGATATTTGAGCGGTGTATGAACCAGATATTAATAAAAAAATACATGAATGATCTAATTGTTGCCATTTACGTTCAATTAATGGACAATGCCAGATTTTTTGATTATAATAACCACTCACTGCATATTGCCCTAAAATACTCATAAAATAAACTATTAATGGAATAGAATGTGTCCTCCAATCCCTTAACATGTATAATGTCATTGGTAATAAACCTAATGTAACATAAAATGCATATTCATGAATTTTTCCTCTCCATAATGGTCGTTTATTATCGTCATGAAAGTATAAAGATGAGGACGACTGATCTGCCATGATGGAAACAACAAAAACTTGGCAAGTACAACTAAAAATTGCTTGAAGAATGAAGAATGATGTTACAGTCAGTAAGTTTAAAATAATTTCTATATAAATTATTAATTGCAATTATGAACACGGAGAATGAGCAGCTGCTCAAGGACTCTTCTCATCATTCCAAGCAAACTGATCATGAATTGAAGGAACAAGCTTTGGTCTCCACCAAAGTACAACATACAAAGCATATAATGCAAATTATGGAAGCTAATCCATTCCAGACAATTAATCTAATCTTAACTGGGTATTCTCGATCATGTGGAATTAAAATCATATCAGATATAATTGTATTCATGTCACAATATTGTAATTTTAAGGATCAATGGGATTTATCAAATCATTCCAGATTTTTAATAATACATCAAAATAAACAACGCGTTCAAGTCTACAAAAAGTCTGATTATCATTCCATTCGAGGAAGTGCAAAGAAATTCTTTTTTGGAACAACATTGATTGATTTATATCAGGATTATAATTTTATGCATCAATGGCAATTTCATTTACAATCTATCTCAAGACATAGCAAAAGGGGCAAACATATTTGCTGTGGAATAGGTATTGTAAATGTAAATGATATACAAAGATTGATTGAAAAAGATCATAGAGTTCGAAATATTAAAAAAAGAGAAATGGAATCAGCAGTATCTAACAATAGTATGAATGGATTAATTGGTTTTGAATGTATTGCATTTGGAGAGGAACTGGTATATGATAGATATTATGCAAATACAGAGTGGAGGATGGGTAATTATGGACGAGAGATTAAAACACTACAACGTGGACATTGTCTAAATGATAAAGGGATAATGGAACAAGTAAGTGGTAATCATAATGAATTGACTTCGAAACAGTGTTGTTTTATGAATCAAGATATTGTTACAATGATTATAAATTGTAAAGAGAAATTGTTGACGTTGCTTGTTGTGAATAAATTAGATCAGGGTGGTAGTATTAGAATGTATCGTAAGAGTTTGGATGATGTTTATGGTAGATATACATTGGGTGTATGGTTGAAACATCCTGGAAATAAAATTGATATGATTCAATCATTTGTGATTGGCGATTATAATTGACTTTGACTTTGCGTGATTGTTTTTGCTCTGAAAAAAAACGGTTAGCTCAGCAACACAGTAACATTCGCGCTGTTGATATTACAAGAATTTGTGAATAGATTATTCATCAACTCATCATGATAACACTAGCATCACCATTTTTGGTATCTTTATTTTTATTGGAGATTTCTGGATTGAAGGGCAATACAAAAATTTTTATTGCTATATTTGCTTCAATATATCAAGCCATTTTAACATATTTTTATTTTAATGATTGTGCAGTATTTGCCATATTAGCTAAATTAAACATGGTTTATCTCGCTGGAATATTTATTTGTATGTCCATGGTAAAATCATTCCAAAATGAATGTAGCTCTGAAATGTTCCAAACATCACAGTTTGATCCAGCTTGTCACATGACAGCATATCGACTTTATCAATCATATGAAGCACAAACACAATGTTCGATATGTTTTGAAGATATGGATCCTTTACGACGTCATCCTTCAATTTATTTATTAAAATGTGGACATATATTTCATCGTCGATGTTTAAAAAGAGATGAACGAAGATTATGGAGAATGGAGGATCGAAATCATCGTGGAGATAGAAATAGACACAGAAATATAAGATATGGTCGATGTCCAATATGTTTAAGTCGATATAATGCAGCAAATGAAAGATTTAAATATCGTGAATTTATAAAATATCACAATGAATGTACAGAAATGGAACGAGCAATGGTTGGAAGAGGATTTTTTGGATTACAATGGCATTTTGATCGTGATTATGGTTTTTTTGCTCAATTTCCAAGATTTAATTTATAAATTCAAATGAGAAATATATTTTTTGTACCAATTTTGGTTTGTTATATCTATGTTCATATTCAATGTATATTGTTAGTGATTAAAGTGCAAGGATTAAGGCGCAACATTTGTTGCTTTTGTTTATTTATTATCCTTTACACAGATCAATCACATTTGCCTACCACAAATTATATCGTTTTATATTTTACTGACATAGATCATTTGTAAATATTTATAGCTTATCATGCGTTTACTTTTTGTTGATGATCCCCCCTTTTTTCACCCTTAATTTTTCTTTACAAATACACTTTTTCGCCCTCATCATCATTCATGCTTTTTAATTACATTTGTTAAAGAATGTTCTTATGGCGATGGCCATTTTTCTTTGATTTTCTTTTGTCATTCACTTTTATTAATATTTGGAGGTAATATTTTAATTAACCTCGTTATGTTTTTTATTTTCGGTTATTTTTTAATTTTATCCTTGGTTTTATGTATATTTTAAACATTTTTTGTTTTATTTGGCTTTAATATACGGTTTGCATGATTATATTTTCTTTATGGTTATTAGTTGTACACAGTGTGTATGAAATTGTATTATGATTTTAAATAAATCAATACAATTTCTGTTATAAACATAACATATCATTTGTTTTTTTGTTTTTTAATTATTTTGCTGTATCATATGATATGTTGCATGGTTATAATCAACAAGAAAGAGAATATATAAATACAGCAGTTGACAATTTATTAATTATTTTATTTGTTGGGTTTGTGTTTTATGATTATATTTAATGTTGATGTGTATTTGAGGCAATTTTCATTTGTTATATTTTATGTCATATTTTGGATTTAAACATCAAAACAGATAAAAAAGTATGGTATATGATGTAAATGAGCCAAGGATAAAGTTAAAAAATAAAAGTAATAAAAAGGTCCATTTGGTTATGCACGTCCTAAAGTATTAAATTGTAAATAGTGACCAAAAGTATCTGAAGCATATTCACCCATATCCTCCATCAAATGCTTCATCCATTTATATATCTACATCATTGTATTACCATGTGGTTATTAATTAGATACTCATTTAGCTGGAGACGTTAAATTTGTGTAAAAAAGATCCATGTATTTATGCAGCACCACCTGAAGTATTTTAAAATATAAATCAAAACAAAAATACCCGCAAAGCAAATACCATCTGTTAAAGCATATGCTGCAGCCATTTATGGACCTACACTAATACACTTTATGTATACACAGCTGATTATTAATTGGATACCCATTAAATTCATTTATTCTATATTTCTAAACCGAATATCGTTCCCAGAGTAAATGATCAAAAAACTATCAACGCCCTGTTACAAAAGCTAAAATTGTAATGATTGACTTTCTGTTTGAATGTCTGATGTCAGTTTGATTGTATTGTAATCATTGTTAAATTTTAATCCAATCTATACCTTGATTATTATTTCTTGTTTCTAGTACGATTTAATTTGTTTACCATTTTGGTTTTTTCTTGGAACAGTGCTCCTCTTTCAACCTCTTGATATCGACATATGGTAACTATTAATATCTCATAATTTATCACGTTTAGATATTCATACTACAAATAATATGGATTCACACTCCATGATACCATCCATAAATTGATACAATAAAAGTAGATTACCTCCATTATTAGTAGGTTTATATGATGTTATGTTTGTTGATTGTGTCTTTTACAAATATTTCAATTATTTTCTGATGTTCCTATTCTATTACGATATTGTTTCAATTATAAAATCCATAGAGGAACAGAATTCGTTCTGAATACGAATATCAAAATTGAATTTGATTTATTTCATGTTCTATTTCTTTTCTTTGAATACAATAAACGATGAAATATTGTCATCTGCAACATATTATTCAATGTTTCAACTTAATTTCTTACATTTCTGGTTTGAGTTCCTAGCAAACATGAACTAACTCACTCACAAAAACTCTTTAGTATTACTTATTGAGGAAATAATCGGTAATAATCATCAAACACATCTGAGTCATGTTTTTGAAAGGCACCGACCATTACAAATACCCAAATACTATGCCAATAATATTATTATTAAATGTACCACATTCTCTAACCGCTTCCAATTCATTTTTATACAAATACACAAACCATCGCATATTGACCATATCACTAACAAATCTCTTCAAACCTTCAGATG
>JACLAD010003330.1_pt1 | contig 13902 bp, 14 predicted proteins | sample 8027901 | NCBI WGS metagenome assembly JACLAD01 (sample SAMN15725071, study PRJNA655200) | protist metagenome | isolation source: fluorescence activated cell sorting (FACS) single amplified genomes of... | place: Spain: Blaines Bay Microbial Observatory, Mediterranean Sea | collected 2016-07-05
GCCGAACTCGAAGCGCAAATTGTTGCAACGCGTGAGGCGGGTCGACAATCGGTTCTCGTATTGGTGCGGCGAGAAGGCCAACCACGTTTTGTTGTGCTGAGCGTCAAGTAGGCAAGGCTAAAAAGAAAGCAAGGGGCAGATTATGTTCTTCCCCTTGCTATAATGAGAGCGGTTAATCGGAATGCGATGCGCCTTGTGCTTCATCCTAGGTAAGAAAATAATCCAGTAAAGGTGAGATATCTTCAATCTCTCGGGCAACAACATGCGTTACACCCGCTTCGCGCTTCAAATTCCCTGTGACCCGCATCAGCCGTGCTGAAACTGTTCATAAACTTTGTGCTAAACCACGATGTCAATCGTGCCTGTTTCATCTTCTAAGGTGATAAAAATTACTCCTTTTGCAGTGCCGGGCCGTTGCCTTAAAATGATCAATCCGGCCACGCATATGCGATCAGCGGTGGCGGTATAAGTCAGGTGGTCCGCTGGACAGGCCGAGAGGGGGGCTTTGGATATCTGAGAAAATGAAGTTCTTACATTAGAACAAATATAGAACATTTAACTTTTATGACAAGTTGTAAATTTTCGCTCTCGCAAAATGATGCTACAATGCTTATTAGTATGATTCAATAGAGCGAAGTGTTTAAGGCAGGCTGCAAATGGCAAAGATAACATATATTGAACATAACGGCACAAAATATAGTATAGAGGTGGCCAATGGGCTCACCGTGATGGAAGGCGCGCGGGATAATAATATTGCTGGAATTGAAGCTGATTGCGGTGGTGCCTGTGCCTGTTCAACCTGCCATGTTTACATTGATCCTGCATGGGTTGAAAAGCTGCCCGCGCGTGAGGCGATGGAAGAGGATATGCTCGATTTCGCCTATGAGCCCGATCCTCAACTCTCGCGCTTGACCTGCCAGCTAAAAGTGACTGATGCGCTTGACGGATTGGTTGTGCAGATGCCCGAAAAGCAAATTTAAGCCAGTCTCTAAATTCTAAGCACTCTGAAAAACCTGACCGGGCGCTTACAGGGCTCGCCATTCGATATCTGTTCAGTGGAAGCTGTTGGCCGATCCAATCTTTCCCGCATCTCATAGGCGCAGCTTTACGCCGCGCTCAAGGTCTCTGCGCGCAGCGTCGTGTCGTCTTGTTTCGTGCCGGTATGAAACATCATTTGTTTGGAATCACAGGCCAGATCGTCTAAGCCTTTTATCTCGGTGCCCTTCTTTGATCATCAGCCCTGCATAAAGCAGGCCTTGGTGGGGTATACCGCGCCAGCGCCCACGCGCTTGTGATTTTGCATGCTGCCCATCGGCAACACATTTTTGCCATCGCAGAGCACAAAGAAGAAGGCTTCTTCTTCCATGAACTCTTCAATCACTACTTCTGCGTCTGCGCTGCCAAATTCGCCGGCGAACATGTCATCCACTGCAGAAAAGGCGGTTTGGATATTTTCGGCGATAATCACGCTTTTGCTCGCGGCCAAGCCATCGGCTTTTACCACGATTGGTGCCCCTTGCGCGGCGATATAGGTTTTCGCGCTTTGCGCATCGCTAAAATGCCCATAGGCTGCGGTTGAAGCTTTGGCGGCATTCACAAATTTGTTTGGTGAAATTTTTGCTTGATTTCAGGGCTGCGGCGGCTTTGCTGGGTCCAAAGGTTAAAATATCAGCCGCGCGCAACGCATCTGAGACACCTAGCGCCGGCGGGGCTTCCCTTCCGGGCACCATCCAAAGCCGATCACATTTTGGGTTTTGTTGTACGACCCAGGTCAAAGCATTTTCACGCCCACCGCTGCCCAAGATTAAGATATTCATTGCGCCTGCTTCTATTGGCCTTTGCTTGATGGCGTTCTAAGCTGGCCTTGAGAAAGACACAAGTGAGGCGTTTATGTCAGATTTAATCTATGATCCGGTCGCTGGTTTTAATCAGCCAGAATTCACTGTTTCGGAAATTTCCGGTGCGATCAAACGTTTGATCGAAGGTGAGTTTTCGCATATCCGCTTGAAGGGTGAGATTGGACGCGTGTCCTATCCGCGATCGGGCCATGTCTATCTGGATCTGAAAGATGAAAGATCTGTGATTTCGGCGGTGATCTGGAAAGGCGTTGCCGCGTGTTTGCCAATGCGTCCTGAAGAAGGGCTGGAAGTGGTTGCAACCGGGCGGGTGACCACCTTTGCTGGCCAGTCAAAATATCAATTGATTATAGAAGATCTTAAGCCGGCGGGTGTGGGCGCATTGATGGCGATGTTGGAAAAGCGCAAAGCCCAGTTGGCGGCGGAAGGTTTGTTTGATGCCGGGCGTAAAAAGCCTTTGCCGTATTTGCCTGATGTGATTGGTGTGTTGACATCGCCCTCCGGCGCAGTGATCCGCGATATTTTGCATCGATTGCGCGACCGCTTTCCCCGCCAAGTGCTGATTTGGCCGGTGGCTGTGCAGGGCGAACGATGCGCGGGCGAGGTCAGCCGCGCCATAGCTGGCTTTAACGCGCTTGAGGTGGGCGGGGCAATTCCACGCCCCGATTTGCTGATTGTGGCGCGTGGTGGTGGCTCGTTGGAAGATCTTTGGGGGTTTAATGAAGAAAGCGTGGCTCGCGCCGCCGCTGAGTCAGGCATTCCGCTTATCTCGGCCGTGGGCCATGAAATTGACACCACGTTGATTGATTATGTCTCAGATAAGCGAGCGCCAACCCCCACTGCAGCGGCTGAACTGGCGGTGCCGGTGCGTCATGAGCTGGTGGCTTGGGTGAACGCGCAGGATGCGCGCATTAGCCAAGCTTTAAGCAGTTCCTTTGGCCGAAACCGGCAACATTTGGCTGATTTGGTGCGGGCCCTGCCGCGATTAGAGATGATTTTGGGGAACCCCCGACAACGGCTAGATTTTCTGGCAGAGCGTTTGCCCAACGCCTTGCTTGGCTTGGTGCAAAGTCGGCTTTTAACGCTTTCCGAAACTGCAGGCCGTCTTAATTTCGACGGGTTGAGGCAACGTTTGAAAACAGCGGGTTTGAAATTGCACGTCTGCGAGAATCGTTTGGATCCGGCATTGCGCCATGACATCGCGCAAGGGCGCAAAGATCTTGCGCAGTTGGCGCGCCGGTTAGGTGAGGCAACCGATGCAGTGCTGTTAAAATTCAAGCAGCAATTGGACGGGTTGGAGCGTTTGCACGAAACCCTGGGCTATAAGGCCACTTTGCATCGCGGCTATGCAGTTGTGCGCGCGCAAGACACAGTGATTACTTCCCGCCAAGCCGCCAAAACCGCCTCTGGATTGGAAATTGAATTTGCCGATGGGCGTTTTGCGTTGGGCGAGCCGCGCTTTAAAACAGCGCGGCCGCATTGTAAATCTTCCGATCAAGGCTCATTGTTCTAGGAGCCTCATCGCCGTTTGGCCGTTTCTTGGCGCGTGGCTATAATTACCATTTTCGCGGTTCCTGCGTTTTGAGGCTCAGGGTTTGTGTTGAAGAATTTGTGCTGCGTGGCAGAAATTATTTTCTGTTACGCATAGCTTTTTTGTAGATAGATGTTGAGGAACAGACTGGCCCGAGATGGCCGTGCGCTTTGCCCAAAGCGCGGTTTCCACCATGCTTGCACAGAGCAGAACGTTTTCGATCTGCGCTTTTTCCCCAGATATTGTATTAGCTGAGAACGTATCTAAACAGCGCTATGTCGTTTTTGGGCTCCATAAAATTGGCCAAGCATAGCCAGGGTGGTGGGAGAGGTGCAGGAACAGATCGCATGGCATTGAATGAACGTAAAGGCGTTTGGAAATCGGGTAAAGGCAAGAGACGCCAATATGAAGATCAAACGCTGCTGGGCCCGCAGCCGCGCGAGCGGGATTTACTGATCAAGTTTTTGCATCTTATCCAAGATGAATATGAGCATTTATCCGCGGCGCATTTGCGAGCCTTGGCGGAAAAACTGCGCCTGTCGATGGCTGAAATATACGAAGTGGCCAGCTTTTATGCGCATTTTAACGTTGTCAAAGAAGGTGAAACACCGCCTCCTGCATTGAAAATTTGAGTTTGCGACAGTTTGAGTCGCGAATTGGCCGATGCTGCGAATTTGCAAAAAGCCCTAGAGGGCGGGCTAGATCCAAGCCAAGTACGGGTGCTGCGTGCGCCCTGTATGGGACGTTGTGATACCGCCCCCGTGTTAGAGCTTGGCCATAATCACATTGACCATGCAACACTCGAGGCAGTGGGCCAGGCGATTGCGGGGCAGGACACGCATCCAATAATCCCAGATTATGAAATCCTGTCAGAGTATCAAAAAAATGGCGGCTATAGTGCGCTGCAGAATAAGATTCTGGCCTCTGGATTGCGGGAGCTTGGTGGCGCAGGTTTTCTTCTATCGGGTAAAAAATGGGGCTTTGTTCGGGCCAATGAAGGCCTGCGTTATTTGGCTGTGAATGGCGAGGAAAGCGAGCCGGGCACATTTAAAGACCTCTATTATCTTGAGAGCATGCCGCATCTCTTCCTTGATGGTGTGTTGATGTCAGCATGGGCGGTTGAGGCGGAAAAAGCTTTTACTCATATGCGCGACGAATATCCGGCTGTGTTGAAAATTTTAGCCGATGAGATTGCTGCGCTTGAAGCGGCATGCCTCGCCATCGCCCGCGAAGGTCCGTAAATTCTCATCAGCGTGAAAAAAACGGTCGCACAGGTTTGCGCTCATATTCTGTGTCAGGGCGGGTGCAAAACCTCGGCGTTTATCTTTTGCCTGCAGGCTCTACGATTACCGATATTATTGCAGCGAGCGGCGGGATGGCGCAGGGGCGTGCGTTCAAAGCCTATCAACCGGGGGGGCCATCTTCAGGCCTATTGCCTGCCTTAATGAATGATATCCCGCTGGATTCTGATACGCTGCAGCCGCATGGATCCTTTATTGGCTCTGCCGCGGTGGTTATTCTGTCAGAGCAGGATCGTACCCGCGATGCGGCGCTGAATATACTTCGGTTTTTTGAGGATGAGAGCTGCGGCCAATGCACCCCGTGCCGGGTTGGCTGCGAAAAGGCTGTGAAGCTGATGCAGTATGAGATCTGGGATCAACCATTGCTGGGGGAATTATGCACTGTGATGCAAGATGCCTCGATTTGTAGCTTGGGGCAGGTGGCGCCAAACCCGATTTTGATGACGATGAAGCATTTTTCCGACGAGATATAACCAACTCTTTTCGGATGGCGTGCGTCTTAACGTGCTTTTTATCACTTTATGCGGGCGATAAGCTGGCAATGTGCTTTGATGACATGTAGGATCATAGGTGTGTCTCTGCTTTGTCGTCCCTTCCATCTGGCGCTGATGTCGCTTAAGTAAAGGGGAAGACGCGGAGGCAGCCATGGCATTTTTTAAAAAACTCAAAGATCGTTTGTTTCGATCATCCTCAAAGTTGGAAGACGGTTTAGACTCAATTGTAGCTGAGGGTGGAAGCCTTGAACAGAATATTGCGGAAAACCCGCAAAAAAGCGCCGAGGCCTCTGCTCTGGTTGATAAAGAGCAACCGAGAGCATCGATCGATGAAGCCGACCCAAGCCTGGACGGAAAAAAGCCTTTAGACGACCATTTTGCGGCGCAGGCCGATCAGCAGATATCTGCGCCTTCCGTTGTTCTGCAAGGCAGGGCTGCAGAGGCGGTTGAAACACCCTTGACCGACAGCGCCCTTGCGCAAGAACGTGAGAATTCGAGTACCATTTTCCCTCTAACATCAGCGCAAGCCTCTGCACGTTCTGCACGTGGCGCGATAACGTCGCCGGTCGATCCTATGGCAGAAGAAATGGCGAAGGATCAGGCCCAAATAATGGGCAAGGCAGATACGGATCTGGGGGTCGATGAAGATCGTATCGCCACGGCGCCTATGGCGGGTGAAATAGACATAGAAGCTGCTGCTAGTCAAGCGATTGCCAGCAGAGCTGCGCAGCCCTATTCCAACGAAACTGCGCCGGAAGAAGGCTCTGAGCCTAAACCCGCAGCTGCGGCGCAAGGCGGGCAAAATCAATCGGCCTCGAGGTTTTTGGGGCGCTTAATGGGACGGGTGCAATCAGCAGGCGTTTTAAAACGCAAGCTGGATGATGAGATGCTCGAGCAGCTCGAAGAATTGCTGATCACTTCCGATATGGGCGTGGATACGGCTTTGCGGGTGACCGGCAATATTGCAGAGGGCCAATTTGGCAAAAGGCTTTCGGTGGCCGAGTTAAAATCTATGTTGGCGGATGAGATTACGCGAATTATGGATCTCGTCGCGCGGCCTATGCCGCTTTATTCTCAAACTCCGCAGGTGGTATTGGTGGTCGGCGTCAATGGCTCGGGCAAAACCACCACGATTGGAAAATTGGCCAGCCAGTTCAAAGCGGCGGGCAAATCTGTGGTAATTGCCGCGGGCGATACGTTTCGCGCCGCCGCAGTGGAACAATTGCAAATTTGGGGTGAGCGGTCTGGTGTTCCGGTGCTTACGGCCCCAGAAGGCTCTGATCCGGCCAGTTTGGTCTTTGACGCGATGACGCATACACAGGCCGATGGCGCTGATTTGCTGCTGATTGATACAGCCGGACGGTTACAAAATCGCGCAGATTTGATGGAAGAATTGGCGAAAATTGTGCGCGTGATCCGCAAAAAAGATCCAGAAGCACCGCATAACACTCTGTTGGTGTTGGACGCGACAACTGGCCAAAACGCGCTGAGCCAAGTAGAAACTTTCAAATCTATATCGGATGTTTCTGGTTTGGTGATGACCAAGCTGGATGGAACCGCAAAAGGCGGTGTGTTGGTGGCCTTGGCGGACAAATTCGGTTTGCCCATTCACGCGATTGGCGTTGGGGAACAGATTGATGATTTAGCGCCTTTTGATCCGGCAGAATTTGCCAGCGCTCTAACCGGGGCTGAACTGTCTTGAGCGATAGATTGCATGCGTTGGCGATATCGGATTAGGGCGCCACTGCGCCGGCAAAAGCCTTTGATGGTTTCGCAGTGAGCGCTTGGCTTCTGACGGTTGAGGGGACGGCAATAAGCCACCAGTTTGCGGTGATGCTGGCCGTGTCAGCAGAGTTTTTGCACGCGGTTTTTGGGCTTTGCAAAAAGGTTAATACGATCCTTGGCTGTAACGCGGTGCTCTGGCCAATATTTGTGGGAATGGTAATCATTCATTTAATCTATAAGCTGATATGGGCGGCAGCCTATAGCCGGGGGCTTACATGGTAGTTTACCCTGTGGTGCGCGGCACCGGGTCGGTGTTTACGGTTGTGGGCGCTTATTTGATTTTTTGCGAAACCTTCACGATGCTACAATGGTTGGGGGTGGCGGTTTTGTGGGGCTATTTGGCTTGGCGCTGGTGACTGGGCTGTTTGTTGCGCTTTGCACGACCTATGATGCGTATGGCATTCGCGCGGCGCAAGATCCCTTTGTTTTCTTAATATGGTTTTTTGTTCTGGATGGTCTTTAGATGCCGCCTTCTGCTTACCTGCGATGGCTTAAAATGCGCAATTGATCAGATCTATTTCCGTTGTTTTTGCGCGGCATGATTGGGGCTTGGATGGCGTTTTTTAGCTTTGGGTCGATTATGTTGGCGACACGTCTGGACAAAGTTGGAGAAGCCGCGATACTGCGGAAAACGTTAACGGTGTTTGCGGCTTTGGTCGGCTTGTATTTTCTTAAAGAAGAAGTAGACCCGAGGCGCATTGCGTTGATTTTGTTAATCGCCGCTGGGGCCGCGATTGTGGAAGTTGCAGGATAGGAGTTCCGCTATGTCGGAGAAAAATAATTCACCTCTTTTGTCATCCTTGCTCGAAATTGGACCGGTGATCATTTTCTTTGCCGTGTTCATTTGGCGCAAGGGCGAAGTGATGGTGATAGGTGGGGTTGAATATTCAAGCTTAATTCAAGCCACCGCGATTTTTGTGCCTTTGATGATCGCCTCCACCTTTATCGGCTGGTTGGTCAATGGGCACCTCTCCAAAGTACAGGTTTTGACGCTTGTGTTGGTGATTTTCTTCGGGGCGCTAACCGTGCTGTTGAACGATGAACGGTTCTTTAAAATGAAGCCGACTTTGATTTACGTGCTGTTTAGCGCGGCGATCACCTATGGGCAGATGCGAGGCAAAGGCTATTTAAGGGCGTTGCTGGGCAAGCGGATCCCAATGGAGGATATTGGTTGGCAGCTTATCAATCGCAGATTGGCGGTTTTTTTCTTTGCCTTGGCCGCCCTGAACGAAATTATTTGGCGCACGCAATCCAGCGAAACATGGGTTTATTTCAAAACCTTCGGACTGACATCGGCCGTGTTTATTTTCATGGTTCTGCAATATCCAATCCTAAAGAAATATGGTCGGATGGACGAGCTTTAAGCGCATTGATACATCCGGCTTTGCCGGCGCATGACAAAATCAGGCTAGGTTTGACGAAATAAAAGCCTTTGGGCCTCTCTATCTTCTTCCAATTGCGTTGTGCGGTACGCAGCCTCTAAAGCCCGCCCCGCTTGAGCGCTGAGGCGCTGCTTGACAGTCTCAAGCCATCCGCTGAAATTTGGTTTGTCATCAAGGGTTTGCTCTTGGCGCCGCCAGAGCGAGGCCCAAGACTAAATAGCCATATCTGCGATGGAAAAGAAATCACCGGCCACGAATTCGGATTCTGCAAGTTGTTTGTCAAGCAGGGTGTAAAGCCGTTTGGTTTCGGCCTGATAGCGGTTTTGCGCATAGGGACAAGATTTGGGGTGGATCCATGACTGGGGCGTATCTTAAAAAATGACGGGCTTGGCCCGCCATTGGCCCAACGTCGCCCATTTGCTACATGAGCCATTGATCTACCGCGATGCGTTGGCGCTCGGTCTCGCCGTAAGACAGTCCGGTTTTTCTGGCCAGATATTGCAGGATTGCACTCGATTCAAACAGCGAAACAGGGGCTCCACCTGGCTCGTCAGGATTAATAATCGCGAACATTTTGTCATTTGGTTAGAGTTTTAAAAACGCCGCGTCAAGCTGTGCCCCTGCATTGATATCAATAAGATGGATCTTATGAGGCAAACCTATTTCTTCTAAGGCAATCGAGATTTTCCAACCGTTTGGGGTGGACCAATAGCACAGATCAATGGAATTTGTCACGGTACATTCCCTACATTCGTGTTTATAGTTAGCGCGCGTTCTGCACCGCAAGCATAAATGCCTTTGGAAGGCTGATTTTCAGAGCAACGCGCTTTGTTGGGGTGCCCGATGTTGCGAATAAAGGACCCGCGACAATCCCTTATTTGACTTTTCAGACATGGCATGGCTGCGGTCAGTGGGGCGCTGCTGGCCACGGTGAAGGCGAGCGATCATGTTGTGGCGGCGCGGCGCGCTTCTCGGTTCTTGCCTTTGTATTTTGGAAGAAACCCTACCTTGAAACGGTGTTGAGGTCACTATTGTTGACGGAACGGATTTAAAGCAATGGGCTCAGGCAGTGCCTGCGGATATGATATTTGGTGTTTTTTGAAACCATTTCAAACCCGACATTGGAAGTGATTGATTTGTCAAAGGTTGTGCAAATTGCGCATGCGAACGGCGCGTTGGTTATAGTAGATAATGTGTTTTCAACGCCGTTTTTTTCGCGGGCTTTAGAGCAGGGAGTGGATGTGGTTATCTATTTAGCCATCAAGCATATTGATTGTCAGGGGCGCATGCTTAGCGTCATGATTTCATCAGATTCTGCGTTCATTTCAAGCACGATAGAGCCCTACATAAAACATACGGGCGGCGCGATGAGCCCATTTACGTCTTGGGTGATGCTAAAAGAATTGGAAACAATTGAATTGCGGGTGCGGGCGCAAGCTGAAACTGCGGCCCCGATTGCACAAGATCTATCGGGGCATTCCGCCTTAACGCAATTGATCTATCCCGGGAATCCTGCGCATGCACAATATGAGTTGGCGCAAGCGCAACTTGGCACGCTGGTCTCTGTCGAATTAAAGGGTGGCCAGAGGGTAGCGTTTGCCTTCTTGAATGCGCTGCAAATTATTTTGATTTCAAATAATCTAGGGGATGTAGAATCCATCGCAACTCATCCTGCCACCACGGCGCATCATCGCCTACCGGCAAAGTAGAAACAGCACTTGGGTATTAGCGCCGGGTTAATTAGGATCAGCGTAGGCTTGGAAGATGGTGAAGATTTGATTGATGATCTGCGACAGGCCTTGGCAGCTGCTCAAGCAGTGTGTAATTTGTAAAGTTGAAGTGACAAAAGTGATCCAGCGAGGTGGGTCGTCCGTATAATTTGTAATAAAATAAAGATCTTGTTTAGTTTCCATCAGTAACGCGGTCTTATGCAAAAAGGGCATATCATGAATATTCATACTCGAAGCGTGAACACACAGCCTGATCAGAATGCCGTTGAAGAGGCGTTGGATGTATTGCGTAACTGGGTAGGTCACGCGGATGAAACGGAGATTGCATCGCTGGACGCCGACTTGCTTGCGCAGATATTGCCGCAACAATACCCTGAATTTTCTGCAAATTACAATGCTGAATTTACGGTCAATGAAGCCTATCGTGACAGCATGCCCGATTTGCAAAACGGGCCCACCGCGCTGATCCGCGGCGCGAAGCAGCAGATCCAGCATGTTGGGATCTCGAACTTCCGGCTGCCGATTTGTTATCAGACCCGCAACGGCTCAGACCAGACATTGCAAACATCGGTCACTGGTACAGTCAGCCTTGATGCTGATAAAAAGGGGATTAATATGTCACGGATTATGCGTAGTTTTTATCGCCATGCCGAGAAAAGCTTTAGTTTTGATGTGATGGAGCATGCGCTTGATGATTACAAAAGCAATTTACAAAGTTTTGACGCGCGCATCCAGATGCGTTTTTCTTATCCGGTGAAAATGGACAGTTTGCGCTCGGGATTGCAGGGCTATCAGTATTACGATATCGCGTTGGAATTGGTTGATCAGGGTGGCATACGCAATAAAATCTTGCATCTGGATTATGTGTATAGCTCAACATGTCCTTGCTCACTTGAATTGAGTGAACATGCCCGCAAAGAACGCAACCAATTGGCGACACCGCATTCGCAACGTTCGGTGGCACGTCTTTCTGTTGTTCTGAGCGCCGAAGACTGCTTGTGGTTTGAAGATATCATCGATCTATGCCGCAAAGCGGTGCCCACGGAAACCCAGGTCATGGTGAAACGCGAGGATGAACAAGCTTTTGCCGAGCTGAATGCCGCCAACCCAATTTTCGTTGAAGATGCGGCGCGTTTGTTTTGCGCTGGCCTGAAAGCGGATGGCCGCATCGATGATTTCAGGGTTATTGCCAGCCATCAAGAAAGCCTGCACAGCCATGATGCGGTGTCTATTCTGACCGAGGGCAGTACTTTCGCGCAAACCTCTCTTGACCCTAAAATGCTTGCGAGTTTAATCCATAGCGGATAAGCGCAATTTCGTTTCCGCTCTTGACAGAATTAGCTTGATTGTTCAACCGTCAACGTCATGACCGATTTTCGACCCGTATGCTATGTGATTGGAATCCTTCTTGGCATTCTGGGCGCCTCAATGTTGTTCCCGCTTTTGGTTGATATTGCTGAGGGCCGCGGCCAATGGCCTGTTTTCATGTATAGTGGCATTCTGACAGCCCTGTTTGGTAGCTTGCTTGCCATAGGCTGTTCAACGGGGGTAAAGCAAGGGCTTAGCATCCAACAAACTTTTTTGTTAACCACGGGGGTGTGGATTGCTTTGCCTTTATTTGGCGCGCTGCCCTTTGTCTTTGGGGCCACCGAGGCCCGCTATGTTGACGCGTTCTTTGAGGCCATGTCGGGACTTACAACAACCGGATCCACGGTGTTTACCAGATTGGAAGATTTGCCCAAAGGTTTGCTGCTTTGGCGAGGTATTTTGCAATGGCTGGGCGGTATCGGGATCATCGTTGTGGCCATGGTGTTTCTGCCTGAACTGCGCGTTGGAGGCATGCAGATTTTCAAAGCCGAGGCCTTTGATACTTTGGGGAAAATCTTGCCGCGGGCCACAACCATTTCGATACAGATTTCGATCATCTATATTGCGATAACGATGGCGTGCGCTTTGGCGTATTTTGCGGTTGGGTTGTCGGCATTTGATGCGACGGTGCACGCGATGACCACCGTCGCTACGGGTGGATTTTCAAATTATGATCGCTCATTCGCGGCTTTTTCATCGGCGGCGGAATACGTGGCGGTGGTTTTTATGATTTTGGCGGCGCTGCCCTTCGTGCGCTATGTTCAGCTGATCAATGGGCAAAAAACCGCTCTGCTTCAAGATCGGCAAATTCGCGGATTTTTGATCGGGCTGGGGCTGATTGCGCTGACCAGTTGGATCGTTTTAACGTCGCAAATTAACATGCCCGCAGCAATAGCCCTGCACAAGGCCTTGTTCAACATCACCTCAATTATCAGTGGCACCGGGTATACAAGCGCGGATTACATGCAATGGGGCGGATTTATGGTCACGCTGTTTTTCCTTGTTGGATTAATCGGAGGCTGCGCTGGCTCAACCAGCTGCTCCATCAAGATCTTTCGGTACCAACTCGCCTTTGCATCTATCTCGGCCCAATTGCGCAGAATTCGATCGCCCAACGGCGTGTTCCAACCTCGTTATGACGGTCGCAAAGTTGACGAAGATGTGCTGACATCGGTGATGTCTTTTTTCATGCTTTTTATGGTGACCTTGGCGGTGGTGGCAACGTTTTTGGGCCTGACTGGGCTCGATTTCATCACGTCACTATCTGCAGCCAGCGCAGCTTTGGCAAATATTGGCCCTGGGCTGGGGGATCAAATCGGCCCTGCAGGAAATTTTGCGGATTTGAATGATGCATCAAAGTGGATTTTATCGATTGCTATGCTCATTGGACGATTGGAGCTATTGGCGGTATACACGCTCCTAACCCTGCGATTTTGGAGAGCTTAATATGTCGCAGCGATATATGGCGCCGCTGAGTATGCAAATTTCTTGTGCCCTGAAAGCGCGGGGTGTCGAGGTGGTTTTTGGAATTCCGGGGGCGCATAATCAAGAATTATACCGCGGATTGGAAGAAGCCGGGCTGCGCTATATTCTGGCCCGTCATGAACAAGGGGCGGGGCTTATGCCGATGGCTATGCGCGGGCCATGGGCCGCGCGGGCATTGCGTTCGTGATCACCGGCCCCAGCTTGTGCAACATTATGACGGCTCTGGGGCAAGCCTATTTGGATAGCGTGCCGTTATTGGTCCTTTAGTCCTGTTTGGATGATACCGAAACCCGCAAGGGTCAATTGCATCAGATGAAAGATCATCGTCAGCGGCGGCAACCGTTTGCGATTGATCAGAACTGGCGCAATTTGATGCGCAGGCCTATCGCCTGATGGATCAGGCTTTTGCAGAATTTGTCCAACAGCGGTCGCGCCCCAATCATATCCAGATACTGATCACGTCTTTGGCAGCGGTGGCGCAAGCCGCGCCGACTCCGCAAGCGCTGCCTCGCGCTCCTGCGCCAGAGGCGGGAGATATCGCAAAAGCTGCTGAGATGCTACGCTCGGCGAAAAAGCCATTGATTATTTTAGGGGGTGGCGCGCGCTTGGTTTCGGTGATACCGCTGTTCCAGCAGCTGGATGCGGCAACTTTTACAACTTACGCGGGGCAGGGGGCGGTTATCCGCTTCACTTTGGATCTTTACTGGCGCGTTCCGGCGGATTTGGTATTAGTTATCGGCAGTGAATTGTCCGAAGGCTACCTTTGGCGCGCCGAGCTAGGCCATAAGGCTCCTTTAATTCGGATGGATCTAGACCCGGAAGTGCTGATGGACAGTCATCAAGCTGGCATGCCCGCGCTTTTATTGAAGCTGCAGGGGCATAAAGCGCAAACGGTTTGGCGCGCGCAAGGGATCCAAACGCAGCGTCGGGCGTGGCAGCGGCAAGTGGATTTAGAACGCTCAAGAATTCT
>JACLAD010012856.1_pt1 | contig 13901 bp, 11 predicted proteins | sample 8027901 | NCBI WGS metagenome assembly JACLAD01 (sample SAMN15725071, study PRJNA655200) | protist metagenome | isolation source: fluorescence activated cell sorting (FACS) single amplified genomes of... | place: Spain: Blaines Bay Microbial Observatory, Mediterranean Sea | collected 2016-07-05
TCTGCCCGGCCGGTGCCGCGTGCCGATCTGGCGCGCGTCGTGGGGCAGGGGGCGGCGCTGGATCTGCTGCTCGACGACCTCGTCGCGGAGCTGGCCGACCGGCCCTACGAGATCGTGCGCATCGGCGACGCCTGGATGCTGCGCACCCGGCCCGTCTACGGGGAGGTGATCCGCGCCGCTGTCGATGTCGGGGACCGGGAGATCGGCCTGTCGGAGCGCGATCTCGCTGTGCTCGCCGCCATCGCTTACTATCAGCCGATCACCCGCGATGGCCTCAGGGAGATATTCGGACACGAGATCTCGCGCGATCTGATCGGCCGGCTGGCCGCACGGGAGCTGATCGCGCCGGGGCCGCGCGCGCCGCGGCGGGGCGCGCCCTACACCTACGTCACCACGCCAAACTTCCTCGTGGCTTTCGGGCTGGCGGACCTGCGCGACCTGCCCGATGCCGAGCAGCTGCGCGATGCGGGGCTGGCGGGATCGTAGACAGCTACGACGTCGACCCCGTTTGCAGAATTATGGCTGCCAGGATTTTTCGTTCCGGGCGAGCGACCCATCTCCCTGTCACACCCAATGATGACAAGGAGATTTACGATGCAAGACTATGCGGAGCGCATGACCACATTCGTCAGCGAGCAGTTCGCCTATGACCACTTGCCGTTGCGCCTTCAAGGCGTTGCCAAGCCGTTCTACGATCTCGCTCTCACCCTTGTCGGCCAAGCCCGTGCAGGTCACGTCCGGGACACCGACGCGCTCGAAGATTCGATTGCCAGGCTGGCAGGTAGTCGCACCTTTGCCATCATCTCGGTTGATAAGCCGCTGCCGCACATGCGGACAGCAAGCTAAGATAGCACTACACAGGCCTTGAACTCCGCCGTTCTTGGGCGGCCAGCTGCGAGGGGCATCGGACCGCGCCCAAGACCGCTTGATGTGATCGACGGCACTGCTGTGCGCGCTGCCTCTATTGAAAGGGAAACGAAAAGGCCGGGCATTGCCGCTTGGGGGTTGTCATGTGACCGGCGGCCAGGTGGAGCCGAGGATCCACCCTTCGACCTGTCCCGTCATGGCGACCGCTTCGGGCGCAGGCGCTGCGAAGGCGCCTGACAGATCACCGCTGCGATCGGCCTCCTGGAGCCATCGCGCGATGGCATAGGCGTCATGCTGGTCGGGCGTGCGCGCGTCTCTTGGATAGTTTGCGCTCCAGAGCCGCGGATACGCCTCGACGACAACCGAAGCCCCCGGGGCCGGCGTCCAGCCGTCAAACGGCCAGAAGTGAAGCCCTGGCCTCGTCCTGCGCAACGCGCGAAGCCAGGGGAGTCCGGAGTGGGTGGACTTCGCGACGGAGCCCTGCACGTCGAAATGAAACACCGACTTCGCCGATCCGGTGGCCTCCTCGGTCAGGCGGCGCCAGGTTCGCTCGCCCGTCCGGGCCGCCCCGTTCCCGAGGTGGCCATACCGCACGAAATCTACATAGGTGTGTGGCTCGTCCGTCGGCCAATGCGCGCAGAAGTCGTCCAGAAAGCTCGGCCAGTCCGGCGCCAGGCGGTGACGTTCGAAGTAGCGCATTGGGAAGGAGAACGCGTGGTCGATGCCGACGATCGCTGGAACGCGGCCGTCCAGCTCCTGCATCAGCCATTCCGCCAGCCCGCGCCGGGTCCAGTATTTCCGAGGTCCCACAGGCGGCAGGACTTCCTGCGCCTCCTCGTCGCCGAGGGCCTGATAAGCCCGCAATCCCTTGAGGCTCGCCTCTGCGGTCTCGGCCCCGGAATAATCGATGCCGATGGTGCGGGCAAAGCTGTGCGGTGGATTGGTCATTGGAAGCTCGCCCGAAAGCTCGTGGCGGTCAGCGAGACATGCGCGTCGAGAGGGGGCCGCAGCTCGAACGCTTTCGGTGCGCGCGCAAACTCGTAGACCCGGAAGAGATGCCAGTCATTGCGGCGCTCATTCGCAACCTCAAGCTCGTTGTGCGAGATGTGAAAGGGGGTCCGCTCCCACCCATTGGTGGTCTTCACCTCGATAAGACGCTCCCGGCCTTCGGGCGTGAAACTGGCGATGTCATAGCCGGCGCCATCGCCATCCTCCTTCGAGACCCAGCGAACCCTCCGTGCCAGGTCCTCGCGGCCGCTTTGCCGCAGGGCATGGATCTCATGGCGAAACACGCGCTCTTCGCCGGCATGGCCCAGAGCGCGGTTGCGCTCATCCCGGCCAGCCACGTCGAAACGTCGTGCAATGCGCTGCGTATGCTCGAGATCCTCCGAGGGCAGCGCGTTGCGCTGGGTCGGTGCGACGCCAACGTGGAGCATGGCAAGCTCGGTCGTCTGTGGGACGGCCTTGCCATGCAGAGCTGCTTCCCATTCCGGGTGCCGCGCGAGCCAACGGGCGGCGGCCTCGGCGAGCGACATCTGGACATTGAACCGTGGCAGGTAGCCCTTGATGATCGGCAGCCCCAGGCCAAGGCAGGCCGCGGACACGTTGCACAGCTTGAACTCGATCGAGCCGCGGCTCCGCCTGATCTGCTCCTGCAAAGCTCTGTTCTGGCCCGCCTTGTTATAAGGGCGTCCCGACAACTCATCGCTGAGCATCGCAAAGTAGGATGCTACGACGACGTCGTTTTCGAAGTCTGACCAATCGCTCGAGCTCATGCCGCCAGGCTACGATGGGGCAGGTTGAGTGTCATTAGGGTTCGAGGTGCCCAAAGGTTGCTTATCGGGCGTTGGAGCGACCGAGGAGAGGTTTCTCAGTCGCTGTCGCAAACGGCTCTTTGCTGCCATCCGCGTCTCGCGCAGGCAATGACCGAGGTAGCCCAAAGAGCGCTTTGGTATCTGCAGCCGTGGCGCGCAACAGTCAGATCAATGTAGACCTCGATAGATAAATTCCTGCGGACCAATCTCATGCTGGGGAACTAATTATGCGCGAATCCCATCTTCGCCATGTATGGAAATCTCATTCATTTAGAGGAAATAGACCATACCGACCAGAGCCGGGGTTCTTGGTGAAAATTGTCACGGGAGTCTCTTTCCCTACGAACTCTGGCGGGTGCTCGTTCTCGATTACAATGACCTGATTCTCTTTCGATATTCCCATCAAGTAACGATAGAAGTTTTCTTTCAGGTCAGTCCCTCTCAAATCATCATCTTTGCCTTCCGGCTTCCAATAGGCCAGCAGGGGAGAATCCAGAACAATAAAACCTGGATGCGGCAGATCGCGCTCGCGGCAAAATTCCATGAGGCCAATAGTGAATGCAGCGTGCGTAATTGCTCTCAGGCCCTTGCCTGTGCCGCCCCGTTCCTTGCCGGATATCACGATATCTTTTTTGGCTTCATCAAAGTAAACTCGGGACACACCCGGATAATCCCACTCCTCAAGAATGGATTGGATGGTCTGTGCAAACTCGTCCAAAATAAACTTGGAAATCTGAGTTTTTACATTGCCAGTGCCGCCATCATCCGGTCCGCCCTCATTTTCCAGATCGCCTCGACGTTGCATGAGCTTTTTCAGGCTCTCGATCTTTTCCAGGGATACGCGGACCTCCGACAGCTCTGTCATCAGCGCATTGTACGAGCTTCGCTCTTCGGAAACAGCAGGCGCTGCTACTTCCCCAAGCTCGGCATCGTAGCCGTCATAGCTGGCCTGCAACGGCGCGAGCCCACTCTCCAGCTCGGTAAACTCCGAGCGCAGCGATGAGAGGGTTTCGGCCAGTTCGCGCCGCAGCCGGATGATCTTGTTCATCTCTGCGCGCGCGGCTTGGACAACGGCTTCGGCATTGCCATCACAATCACTGTCCAGATGCTGATCTCTTGGCAACGCACCGCAAAGCGGGCATGGCTTCTTCTCGAGATGCACAAACAATGAGCCAGACTCATGCACGGCATTGAGGCGTTGAAGATCGGTATTGTAATGATCGTCAAGCAGGCTGAATCTGCCGACAAGCTCGTTGATTTCGATCATTCTTGCCTTGGAATCGCGTAGCGCCTTTGCCGCTTCCGCGCGGTTGTTCATAATGGAGCTAAGCTCTTTTTGCACCGATTGGAGCGACGCTGTTCTGTCTTGAATGGATGCCTTGAGCTTGTCTTCCTGCTCCAGAAGTTCCTCTTCCTCAACTCCAGCCTCGTCAAGTTCGGATTGGAGCTCGGCGACCATTTGGTCAAGGAGTTCGAGTTTGCCGCTATCCCGGTCGCGCCGCCCCGATGTGTCATTAGAGGATACAAGCGCCGAGTCATCTACGCCGGTCAGCATAAGTTTGAAAGCAGCATATTCCGCCGTAGCCGTGACCCACTGGCCGGACAGAACGGGCGAGCTTCGTCGCTGGATGTCTTCCTCGGTGACGACACAAAGGCGGGCAAGATCACGAAAGCTTAGGCTTCTGGTTTTACCCGCTGCGTTCCTGCGGAGGGTGCGGCCTGTGAACCCAACTCGTTTCAGTAGCTCGTAGGACAGCGTATCGTCGCGTGACGCGGCGTGCTTATATCTTAATATGCGTGCTTCGGTGGTGGGTTCGCCCTCGAAAACCTCTTCGGAATAGGCAGAGTAGTTTCCGCCCTCCACACTTCGGTCAAGCGTAAGCGGCTGGTGCGTATCGCTATCAACCAGAAGCCTGATACGGTCATATCCGGCGCGCTCGGGTATATCACGCACGGGATCTTCCTGACCGAGCATGAAGTCGATGCTTTCGGAAATAAATGATTTTCCAGTATCAGATGCGCCGCAAACAATATTCAGGCCGCGCTCGAACTTGAGAGAGGCAGGTTCGCGACGAGGGCCAAGGAAGGCAAGATATCTTATTAGAAGGTCACTCATCTAAAAGACTTCTTCCTGTTTGCCGATTTCAACGGGCTGAAATTCGATCGTCCAAGCCGAGAATAGCGTTGCAATGACTTGGTTCAGTTCATGCTGGCTCAGTGGATCGAACGTCTCGGTGACCCAATCGGCTCGCTCGCGCAGGGAGGCTGTGTAAGGAGCCACCAGATTGTCCATAAATGCGCCCGCAGCTTCCTCGGCGCGGTAGAGAACACCGTGCTCACACAATATCCGGCTCGCAAGGGACCGGCTGATCAGCAGCCGAAGACCAGCTTCGAGGAGCTTGCGCCGCACCAGAAGTTCGTTTGTGCGTAGCGGCAAGGGCGGGTGCAAGCTGGGCGGTCCGTTGGCATCTGCTGAATGCACAACGAGGTAGTCATACTGCACGAGTCTACTCAGATCATGAGCCGTAGGATACGAAGCGGTCAGCACGCTCAGCGTGCGAACCCCTGTTTCCAGTGCGCTGTTGAACGGCGAGTGTTGTTGCGATCTGCTCATGATTTCTTGACCCAAGTCAGGCGGTCATCATTGGCGAGCTGATGGCAGACTCCCTGCCTGTCGGCCACCCTTGATACGGCAAAAAGCGCATTGCCGCCTGCCGCCACCTGTCCGGCGGCGCTCACTGCAGCGCGCAAGCGTGCCAGTGCGTCCGCGTGCTCATCTTCGCAGATATCGATGATGCCGTTATAGATGTCCTCCTGCAAAGAGGCGAAGGTTTCCGGCAAGGTGCGGTCACGCGCAAAATTGCGCAGCGACTCAGCGTGATAGAAGAACACGCGCTGTCTCTTGTAGTGCCCCCCCAGTGCTTCATCCAGCTCGGAGTGATTGCTCAACGGCGCTCCCAGATGATCGCCATAGGCATCCAGGAGCTTCTTCAAATAAACACTTTCATGCTCTGCCGGTTCATCTGGCGGTGGAGATGCTGGAGAGACAGGCGGGAGCCCCCCACCAAAGCGTGCCCGGTGAAACGGCGTTTGTTCGTGGGTTGCGATCAAATCGACCGCTGCTTCATCATCGAAGATCGAAAAATCAAACCCATCGAAGTATGCCAGCAAATCCCCCTCAAGAGGAGCGACCAAGCCTTTGGCGATTTTGGGGACGCAATGCGTTTCCCAGACTTTCCGCACTTCGTCCTTGAAACGTTGCGGGTCTTTCAACCAGCGTCCGACTGTGATTCCAACGCCATGCGGGCATACAAAGACATGGCGACGGGGGGCGCACGCACTTTGATTGAAAGGCGGCGTCTTCTGAAAGGAATGGTAAACTATTTTTCCGACCTCAGGATAAATATCGGTCGGCTGCAGCGCGTGGCCGTATTGCTTGCACTGGAAGCTATCCCAAGCTTCATCGAAGCCCTTCGCCGATGTGAAGGCGACAAGATCGAGGCCGAGATCTCCGGCTCCGGAATATTTGTTTACATCGTGGTATGTGCCATTGTCTTTGTAGAACCAGAGCCATTCGTGCGTGAATTGCTCCCAGTCATCCGGCGATAGAATGGGGAGTAAGCTGAGCGGCGGTATAGGCACGCCCGATGATACCTGCGCAGCACTCGCAACTAATTTTGCGGCTTTAGGCGTAATACTCGAAAATAGTTCAGCCATTTCGACTTAATTTTCTTTATATTGCATCTATCATAATCATGTTGCGCAAGCCTCAGACACAACGAGCTTCTACAAGCTACACGTATCTGTTTATGTGTCACACAATCTAAGGGGGGTAGCAATGGGCCGGTGGTCACCGCTGGACTCAGCGACGGCACTCTTATTATGAAGGTCGGCTTCCTGCACAATACGGCCATTGGTGCTGATAGCATTGGACGACCGTTTTCCGCCCGTTATGACTGGTCCAAAGCCTTTCACCGGAGACCAGCTCAGTTCTCGCACTTCTCTCGAACGAGCCCATAAATGGCGTTGGCTTCCTGCGGAGGGAACGTAAGCCCATAGGACTCCGACACCCGAGTAAAGCGAAGGAGATACTGACAGTGGAAGCCCGCATCCTCCGGCAGCCATTCGAGCGGTCCCGATGCCCCCTTCTGCCGGTTCGCAGAGGCTTCAACAGCGAACAGGTTCACCAGGTCGTTCGCGAACCGACGTCGCTTTTCCTCCGCCCATGCATCGGCCCCATGGGCCCAAGCGTAGGCCAGCGGCACGAGGTGATCGACATCGAGCGCCGCAGCGTCGAGATGGATCTGCCCCGAATACGGGTCGTTCCAGCGACCTCGCTCGACACGGCAGCCGTCCCCCGAGTAGCGGATCGGCCCAGTCGACAGCTCGGCCAGAAGCTCATGCCTGGTGTTCTGGCAGTCACCGTCGTCATCGGCCCAGCCGCCGAACAGGTCCCGGTCGTAGCTGCCGTTTCCAGCCGAGACGATGACGGCGTTGGCAGTTGGCTGACTGAGAGCGGGTGCCGAGGATGAGAGATCGCAGGCGCCCTGGCCCTTCTTGGGGTGTCGTCCGCCTGCCTCGAGACAAGCCTGTATGGAGGGGAAGGGACGAAAGTTCTTTGTCCGCGCATAGTAGGCGCCGCCGGGACAATGGCAGATCGCCGAGGTCGACATCTTCACCGGATCGGCTGCGCCGAGCGTGGGAATGGCTATGGCAGCGGAAATCGCGATCACGCGGAGAAAACTCATGCGGCACCTTCTCGAAAGCAGATGTGCCCATGTGCGCATAGCTCGCTCCAGTTGTGTAGGGGAAACTCTTGCGCCCCTTGGGAGTGGAGTAGGGTTCATGCAATCAGCGCCATACCGCCGTTGGCAGGTGCCCAGTCCTGGAGCGGCGCGGTTGACCGTCTTCAAGACAAGCGGCCCGGTTAGGACCAGCCTGTTGCTACCCAATTGACCTGCCCTCAACGGGATCAGTGACCAGCGCCGAGAACCTGCTGCGGATCATCTCCTCCCGGTATCGCTCGGCCAGATGGCCGTAGGTCGACGCGACCGTTCGCGTATCGGCATGACCGAGCTGTCGGGCTACGACCTCCAGCGGCACGCCGTGGCAGATGAGGTCGCTGGCATAGGTGTGCCGCAGACCATGAAAGACGAAGGTGGAGGGCAGGCCGGCTCGGGCGGCAGCGAGTCGAAATGGTCCAGCGTGCTGGCGCCGCCAGACCTTCCCGGACTCCGAAAGCAGAACATGATCCCGGGGGGCCCTTCCCACGCAGCATTGCTGAAAGAAGGCCCTGCCTTCGTCTGGCAGGAAAGCGAAACGGGCAGGACTTCGCTTGAAGGCCGGAATGCGCAGGCCGTAGATCTGGTAGGCGACGTCTTCCACCGACACCAAACTGCGCGAGCTGATCCCACTACCGCGGACTGATCTCCTGAAATAGCTTCGGGCCGCTCGGGACACCGAGTCCAACCGGAAGGGTGGATATGAGGCCGTAAGGCGAAGAGTTTGGAGAGTGAGGCAAGCGATCCTTCGGGATCGTCCTCGCTGTCCGTCGAAGGGCGTGGCGAGCGCGTCACGGTGATGGGCGGCGGGCATAAGGTTGTAGGCGGTGACGAGATCTTCGCCTTCAACTTCGGCTGCGAGCCACTGGCTCAACAGGCTTCCGATACCTGAGTTCTGAACAGGAAAAGGGCGGACCCGAAGGCCCGCCCAATCACATCCATGAAGGCTCAGGCAGCGGTGGCTGCCATCTCGGCAGCCTTCACCCTGTATTCGATCCAACCGTCTTCCAAGCGAAACTCGATATAGGCTCCGTCGTCGATATCCTCAGGCGTCAGCTCCTCGACGTCGTCCTCGTCACCTTCCTCGACCTCAAGGTCTGAGATCAGGTTCCAGCGCACGAGCTTGCGCAGTTCATCCTTGCCTCGGGCATGCTGGATCGCCGGACCTGATCCGAAGTAGGAGATTTGGAGTTCGTAAAGCGTGAGGTCGGTCATAGTGTATCCTGCTCTTTGTTTTTCATTGATGGGAGCCGCCCTCTTGAGAGAACCAGCCCGCACATAGGGCGGGGCTGGTTTTCGATCGAGGGCAGGCTCGGTGCCGGTCTGGGCGACACCTATTTCACTTACCAATTTGAGATGGGTTCCCTACTCAGAACGAGAAGCAAAATCTGGCAGCGGGATGATGAGTTGCCGAAGGTAAGGCGCACGTCGAAGTCGATGGCTGTCTGACTGGCTGCCTGCAGCCAGAGCTATCTGGAAATTCGCAACAGTTTGCGTCTGGAACCAGTGGCCGCTGTCGCCTTGGCATCCGGCCACCCGGCACGGCGCAGCGTTTCTTGACGGACATTTCTCAAGCCCGTGCCATGAACCCAGTTCCCGGGCATGGAACATCTGGATCCCGCTCATCTCCTCGACGCCCAGCCGGTGGCGCAGCAGCTGACCACCGCAGACTACGTGAAGCTGCTCCATCCGATCACTGCGATCGGAAAGCCGACGATCATGACGGCCGTAGCCGGAATGCGGATGCACAGCAGAATTTACCGGACCTATGAGGCGCCCTGGATCGCCGAGTGCTGCGTTGACACAGCCGCCTACATCACCCTGAACCGGTTTCATGGCCCGCGTCGGGACCGGCGGCTGGCCGCCCTGAATGCCCTCTACCTGGACCTCGACGTCGACCTCGCGCCTCGGAGCCTCACCTCGGATCCGGCAGCCTGGGCGCAGGCGTTCACCCGCGATGTCGAGCGCCGCGGTCTGCCGGTCCCGTCCTTCGTGAACTTCACGGGGCGCGGGCTTGCGGCCATCTGGTTGATCAATGACCTGCCCCCACGCGCGAGGCGGCGCTGGAGCGCTGCGCAGAAGGCGCTCATCGGCCTGTATCGCATCTACGGCGCGGATCCCCGCTGCTGCGACACCGCCCGGGTGTTCCGAATTCCGGGCTCGATCAACCTCAAGAGCGGCCGCACGGTCGAGATCCTTGGCGGAAGCCTGCAGCGCCATTCCTTCGAAGATCTTGCGGACCGGATCTACATCGCTTCCGGTCGACCGACCCGCCGGGAACTGCAGGCCCGAAAGAGGCTGAAGGCTTCCTCGGGGCAGGGCGGGTCGCGCCAGTCCAGGTTGAGCCCCGGCCAGCGCTTCGTCGAAATCCAGGAGGATCTGGAGCGCCTGCTGGATGCCTGGGGCGGTCGTGTGCCGGTCGGCCACCGGAACACATGGCTGCATCTGTGGGCCACCTGCCTGACGCACCAGGAGAACCCCGGGGATATCGACGCGCGAACCCATGCGATGGCGAGCATCGCGACCCCGGGGCTCTCCACCAACGAGGTGGGCGCCATCGCCAAGCATGCCGCGGAAAGGGCAGCGCTTCCCCGAAGCGGATCACTGATGTCGGACGGCCGCTATCATTATGCCGGCGCCACGCTTGCCGACCTGCTCTGCGTCTCGGACGAGATGGCGCGTGCGCTCGGCTTGCGGCAGGTCTTCTCCATGATGGAACGCAAGCGCCGGAAAGCCGGAAGGCAACGAATGCGCCGAGCGGCCTCCGGAGCCGTGACACGGGCGAGCTATCTCGCTGCGAACGCAACATCCCGCACGAAGCCGTGGGAGGCGCAGGGGATTTCGCGAGCCACCTGGTATCGCCGGCAAAAGGCCGATGCAGAGACGTCAAACATGCGGGAGCCCCAGGAGCATCTTGGTGAGACAGGTTCGTGCCCACTACAAGGAGCTTCGCTCTGCCGAAGGCTCGGGGAGGGGGAGGGAGTTACCCGGACAACTGTTCAGTCGTCTCCAAACACGCCCACGCGCACGAAAGGCGCCGAGAACCTCGCCAGAATCCAGGGGGAGCGATCGGGCGCAGACAGGAGAGGCCAGGAAGCGCTCTCGTTGGCGGCCCGGGCAGAACTGGTCGTCATCCGACACCGAGCAGAGACGCCGGAAGGACAGGCCGTGACAGGCCTCCAGGCAGACGAGGTGGTGCTGCGTGAAATGGCGTTCGACGCCGTCGACGACGTTGACCCCGCCTCATCGATCGGCTTCGCCTTGCACAGGGATGCCGCCACAGAGCCGAGTGAAGCCAGGCGGAAACCTGAACCGAACTGTCGCCCCCATTCAATCGCGGTCGCGCCAGCCCGGCCGCATGACCTTGTCGAGGTTTTCGTATGGCGCGGTGTCGAGAAAGCGCTGGAGGCGCTCGGGATCCCTCGGCCGATCCCGTCCGGCGGTGTTCCCGAGGTGACGCATCCAGAGGTTCACCCCGATGGCGACGACGACGGAGGCGACAGACAGAATGATCTCGAAGGTGGTCATGGGCTCTTCTGCATTCGATGTTGCATGATAGCATGAGAGTCCGGATCACGCCGAGGAGGGGCAGGTAACGTGCCGAGGATCTGCAAATGGGGCAATGTGCTCGCCGTCAGAATCCCCGCCGCCTTCGTCCGTAAGCTCGGGCTCAGAGCCGGCGATCGCGTCGATCTCCACGCCCAAGGCGGTCCTGTCGTTACCTTTATCCGCCGAAGACGCCTTGGCGGTATCTTGGCCGGACTTCGTCGGTTCAGGGGGCGGCCACCCAAAGACGGCCGTTTCCCCCGCCTTGAGGCGCCCGATCGGTTTCCAGTCGCCTTCGAGAAAGCTCGCGGCACGGTGGATCCCGAAATCGACCTCGGACTTTGATACGGGCTGGGAAAACAGGATGGGCGTGAGCCCCAGGACGGCAGTGAGAAAGTCGATCAGGATAGCAACAAGGTGACCTGACTGCGGAGGGCCTGAACGTCCTCCTGTTCCTCCGCCCTCTCTTTGGAGGGAGGGGAAGACGGGAGAACCTTCACCGCTGAATTGCTTCGCAAAGTTCGACGGGGTTGTGCCGATGGGAAGCAGCTCTGCATGGCAAGGCCGTCCCACAGACGACCGAGCTTGCCATGCTCCACGTTGGCGTCGCACCGACCCAGCGCAACGCGCTGCCCTCGGAGGATCTCGAGCATACGCAGCGCATTGCACGACGTTTCGACGTGGCTGGCCGGGATGAGCGCAACCGCGCTCTGGGCCATGCCGGCGAAGAGCGCGTGTTTCGCCATGAGATCCATGCCCTGCGGCAAAGCGGCCGCGAGGACCTGGCACGGAGGGTTCGCTGGGTCTCGAAGGAGGATGGCGATGGCGCCGGCTATGACATCGCCAGTTTCACGCCCGAAGGCCGGGAGCGTCTTATCGAGGTGAAGACCACCAATGGGTGGGAGCGGACCCCCTTTCACATCTCGCACAACGAGCTTGAGGTTGCGAATGAGCGCCGCAATGACTGGCATCTCTTCCGGGTCTACGAGTTTGCGCGCGCACCGAAAGCGTTCGAGCTGCGGCCCCCTCTCGACGCGCATGTCTCGCTGACCGCCACGAGCTTTCGGGCGAGCTTCCAATGACCAATCCACCGCACAGCTTTGCCCGCACCATCGGCATCGATTATTCCGGGGCCGAGACCGCAGAGGCGAGCCTCAAGGGATTGCGGGCTTATCAGGCCCTCGGCGACGAGGAGGCGCAGGAAGTCCTGCCGCCTGTGGGACCTCGGAAATACTGGACCCGGCGCGGGCTGGCGGAATGGCTGATGCAGGAGCTGGACGGCCGCGTTCCAGCGATCGTCGGCATCGACCACGCGTTCTCCTTCCCAATGCGCTACTTCGAACGTCACCGCCTGGCGCCGGACTGGCCGAGCTTTCTGGACGACTTCTGCGCGCATTGGCCGACGGACGAGCCACACACCTATGTAGATTTCGTGCGGTATGGCCACCTCGGGAACGGGGCGGCCCGGACGGGCGAGCGAACCTGGCGCCGCCTGACCGAGGAGGCCACCGGATCGGCGAAGTCGGTGTTTCATTTCGACGTGCAGGGCTCCGTCGCGAAGTCCACCCACTCCGGACTCCCCTGGCTTCGCGCGTTGCGCAGGACGAGGCCAGGGCTTCACTTCTGGCCGTTTGACGGCTGGACGCCGGCCCCGGGGGCTTCGGTTGTCGTCGAGGCGTATCCGCGGCTCTGGAGCGCAAACTATCCAAGAGACGCGCGCACGCCCGACCAGCATGACGCCTATGCCATCGCGCGATGGCTCCAGGAGGCCGATCGCAGCGGTGATCTGTCAGGCGCCTTCGCAGCGCCTGCGCCCGAAGCGGTCGCCATGACGGGACAGGTCGAAGGGTGGATCCTCGGCTCCACCTGGCCGCCGGTCACATGACAACCCCCAAGCGGCAATGCCCGGCCTTTTCGTTTCCCTTTCAATAGAGGCAGCGCGCACAGCAGTGCCGTCGATCACATCAAGCGGTCTTGGGCGCGGTCCGATGCCCCTCGCAGCTGGCCGCCCAAGAACGGCGGAGTTCAAGGCCTGTGTAGTGCTATCTTAGCTTGCTGTCCGCATGTGCGGCAGCGGCTTATCAACCGAGATGATGGCAAAGGTGCGACTACCTGCCAGCCTGGCAATCGAATCTTCGAGCGCGTCGGTGTCCCGGACGTGACCTGCACGGGCTTGGCCGACAAGGGTGAGAGCGAGATCGTAGAACGGCTTGGCAACGCCTTGAAGGCGCAACGGCAAGTGGTCATAGGCGAACTGCTCGCTGACGAATGTGGTCATGCGCTCCGCATAGTCTTGCATCGTAAATCTCCTTGTCATCATTGGGTGTGACAGGGAGATGGGTCGCTCGCCCGGAACGAAAAATCCTGGCAGCCATAATTCTGCAAACGGGGTCGACGTCGTAGCTGTCTACGATCCCGCCAGCCCCGCATCGCGCAGCTGCTCGGCATCGGGCAGGTCGCGCAGGTCCGCCAGCCCGAAAGCCACGAGGAAGTTTGGCGTGGTGACGTAGGTGTAGGGCGCGCCCCGCCGCGGCGCGCGCGGCCCCGGCGCGATCAGCTCCCGTGCGGCCAGCCGGCCGATCAGATCGCGCGAGATCTCGTGTCCGAATATCTCCCTGAGGCCATCGCGGGTGATCGGCTGATAGTAAGCGATGGCGGCGAGCACAGCGAGATCGCGCTCCGACAGGCCGATCTCCCGGTCCCCGACATCGACAGCGGCGCGGATCACCTCCCCGTAGACGGGCCGGGTGCGCAGCATCCAGGCGTCGCCGATGCGCACGATCTCGTAGGGCCGGTCGGCCAGCTCCGCGACGAGGTCGTCGAGCAGCAGATCCAGCGCCGCCCCCTGCCCCACGACGCGCGCCAGATCGGCACGCGGCACCGGCCGGGCAGA
>JACLAD010004107.1_pt1 | contig 13898 bp, 10 predicted proteins | sample 8027901 | NCBI WGS metagenome assembly JACLAD01 (sample SAMN15725071, study PRJNA655200) | protist metagenome | isolation source: fluorescence activated cell sorting (FACS) single amplified genomes of... | place: Spain: Blaines Bay Microbial Observatory, Mediterranean Sea | collected 2016-07-05
CGAGGACAATCCGTTGTCCCGGCAGGGTCACCGCTATCGAGGTCTGGCGGTGGTCCCGGGCCGCCCGTTCGTGCCGGACGGCCCGGGCCCGTATCAGCCCAGCAGGCTCAGGACGCCCTGGGGGACGCTGTTGGCCTGGCTGAGCATGGCGGTTCCTGCCTGGGACAGGATCTGGTTGCGGGTGAAGTTGGTCATTTCCTGGGCCATGTCGACGTCGCGGATGCGCGATTCGGAGGCGGACAGGTTCTCGGTGGCGACCTGGAGGTTGTTGATGGTGTGCTCGAGGCGGTTCTGGGTGGCACCCAGGGTCCCGCGATACGTCGACACCTCAGCGATGGCGGAGTCGATCCCCGCGATCGCGCCGGAGGCGTCGGCGGTCAGGTCGAGGGCGTTGATGGTCAGGCCGCTCGTGATGGTCATGTCAGCGGTCGCCAGGGTGAGGGTCTCGCCGCCGTTGGCCCCGACCTGGAAGGTCAGGTTGGCCGACGCGCCGCTCATCAGGCTGGTGCCGTTGAACTCGGTGGTGGATGCGACCTGCTGGATGGCATCCCGCAGCTCGGTGAACTCCGCCTGGGCCGCGGCGACGGACGCGCCGCCGAGGCCACCGTTGGCGCCGGTGTTGGACGCCTGGACGGCCAGGTCACGCATGCGCTGCAGCATCGAGTGGACCTCGGTGAGGGCACCTTCAGCGGTCTGGACGACGGAGACGCCGTCCTGGGCGTTGCGGACAGCGGTCTTGATGCCGCTGACCTGGGAGCGCAGGGTCTCGGAGATGACGAGGCCGGCGGCGTCGTCACCCGCTCGGTTGATCCGGAAGCCCGACGAGAGCTTCTCGAGGGACTTGCCCAGCGAGTTCTGGGTGCCGGACAGGTTGCGATGGGCGTTCATCGCCATCGTGTTCTGGTTGATTCGCATACCCGTTTCCTCCTTGAAGTGGGTCTACTGGCGTCCCGCACCCGGGTCGGGGCGGGTGACGGCGACCAATCCGTTGGTCACCGCCCCTTTCCGAACGGTCAGTCCGGCAGCGAAAGGACTCGCTGCTGGACGGCGTCGGCCCGCGACAGCACCTTGGTGCCGGCTCGGGAAAGGATCTTGGTGCGGGTCAGGGTCGACAGCGCCGAGGCCAGGTCGACGTCGCTGATGCGTGATGTCGAGGCCGTCAGGTTCGCTGTCGCGACCCGCAGGTTGGCGACTTGCCGATGGGCGCGTGACGCCATCGCGTTCGCATGGGTGCGCATGGGCCCGTTTCCTCCGTGAAATCGGGTGCGGTGTGATCTTCGCGTGAAGTGCTGTCGAGGCGATCAATCCGTTGATCGCTCACGACCTTCATCGGTAGGTCACGGCTCGAGCTGAGGAAAACCTGCGACGCCCGATCACGTCCCGGCGGGTGGTGTAGAAGTCCGTGCGCTTGATTCAGTTGGTCACTGCGGGGATTGACGGTATCTGATCGTCGGGGCGGTCGAGGAGGGGTTCGAGGGTGACGGCGGCCATGTAGCGCCGCGGAGCGGCGATGAGTTCTTCGTTGACCTCCACCAGCAACGCGCCGACGAGCCGGATGACTGATTCGGGGTCGGGGAAGATCTGCAAGACATCGGTGCGGCGCTTGAGCTCACGGTTGAGCCGCTCGATCGGATTGTTGGACCAGATCTTTGACCAGTGCACGGGTGGGAACGCCGCGTAGGCGAGCAGGTCGTCCTCCATCGCCTCAAGCCGCTCGGCCACCTTGGGCGCCACGGTCTCGAGTTGTTGGCAGACGGTGCGGAGCTGGGCGCGGGCGGCCTCGCCATCGGGCTGGGCGAAGACCGTGGAGATCAACGCGCTGATCAGCTGCCGCTGGCTGTGGTTGGCGACGGCGAGCAGGTTGCGCTTGGCATGCACGCGACATCGTTGCCATCCGGAGCCCTGGAGGACCCGTCGGATCGCGGCGCGCAGGCCGGCGTGGGCGTCGGAGATCACCAGTTGGACCCCGTTCAGGCCGCGGTCGACGAGGTCGCGGAGGAACTCGGTCCAAAACGTCTCGTTCTCGGAGTTGCCGATGTCGACACCGAGGACCTCGCGGTGACCGTCGGCGCGGACGCCGGTGGCGATCACGACGGCCTTGGAGACGACCTGGCCGTGCTCGCGGACGTGGACGTAGGTGGCGTCCAGCCAGATGTAGGGGAACGGCTGATGATCCAACCGGCGGCCTCGAAGGATGGCGACGTCGTCATCGATGAGCTTGCAGATGCGGCTGACCGTTGACTTGGACACGCCCGAGTCGACGCCGAGCGCTTTGACCAGGTCATCGACTTTCCTGGTGGAGGTGCCGGTGATGTAGGCCCGCATGATCACCGCCCACAGCGCCTTGTCGATCCGCCGGCGTGGCTCCAGCAGCTCAGGGAAGAACGACCCTTTGCGGAGCTTGGGAATGCCGACCTCGACATCACCCGCCGGGGTAGACAGCAGCTTGGGCCGATGCCCGTTGCGCAGGTTGCTGCGGGCTGGGGTTCGTTCACCGTGGTCGGCGCCGATCTTGGCCGACACCTCGGCCTCGATCAGTTCCTGCAAGGCGGTGCCGAGGATCTCGGCGATGGAGGTGGTGAGCGTCGCGTCGGTCCCGATCAGGGCGTCAGCGAGCTCGGACAGGGCAGACTGGCTATGGGTCATCGTGCGTGCCTTCTTTGCGTAGGAGCTTTGGAAGTTCGCACGGTGGCCCGCCTACACGGCGGACCTGCTCCTACACCACGTGATGGGACTCACCCCGACGCCCCGTCCGAGCAGGCTCGAACGGGGCGGCGGGTGCGCCTGCCGCTGGGGGAGCGGCGGGCGGTCTGGCTACTGCTGCAGCAGGCTGAGGACGCCCTGCGGAACCTGGTTGGCCTGGGCGAGCATCGCGGTTCCTGCCTGGGACAGGATCTGGTTGCGGGTGAACGTCGACATCTCTGCGGCCATGTCGGCGTCGCGGATGCGCGACTCCGACGCGGACAGGTTCTCCGCGGCGACCTGGAGGTTGTTGATCTGGTGCTCGAGGCGGTTCTGGGTTGCGCCGAGCGTGCCGCGGTAGGTCGACACCGTCCCGATGGCGGCGTCGATCGTCGAGATCGCGGCCGCAGCGGCGCCGGTTGCCGAGGTGAAGTCGATGCCGTTGATGCCGAGGCCCGTGGTGATGGTCATGTCGGCGGTTGCGACGTCGATGGTCTCGCCGGAGTTGGCGCCGACCTGGAACGTCAGGGTCGCCGATCCGCTCAGCAACGAGGTGCCGTTGAACTTGGTGCTCTGGGCGATCTGGTCGACCGCGTCCACGAGCTGGGTGACCTCGGCCTGTGCGGCAGCCACCGAGGCGCCACCGAAGCCGCCGTTGGCGCCTTCGTTGGAGGCCTGGACGGCGAGGTCGCGGATGCGCTGCAGCATCGCGTGGACCTCCGTCAGCGCACCTTCTGCGGTCTGCACCACGGAGATGCCGTCCTGGGCGTTCCGCACGGCGGTCTGGACACCACCGATCTGCGAGCGCAGGTTCTCGGAGATGACCAAGCCGGCGGCGTCGTCGGCCGCACGGTTGATGCGGAAGCCCGAGGAGAGCTTCTCCAGGCTCTTGCTCAGCGCGCCTTGGGTCTGCGACAGATTCCGGTGGGAATTCGTCGCCATGATGTTCTGATTGATCCGCAGGCCCATTTGGGTTGACCACCAGTCGAATGACGTTGACGTTGCAGCAGCCGGGTCCTTCCGTGCCGCTGTCAGGTGCTCATCGGCTGGGCCCCGAACCAGTTGAGGCAACCGCACGAGGTTTTCGGGCAGGCGGACCGACCGGTGGTCGCCGGCTCGTCCGTGAGGTGTGTGGGTGCACGACGTCGATGCCTCGCGACACGTCGCGGTCGATGCCGATGCACGGCCTGTGACACGTCCCCGGTCGGCCACCGTCCCTGGTGGCACGCGTGCGGTGACGCGGGTGCCCGAGTTCAGACCCCGGGCGGGGTTGCCAGACTTCCTCCTTGAAGCTGATGGCGATGACGTGGCTGCCGCACCCCTGGGGTCGGCTGCCGGTGACCAGTCCGTCGGTCACACCGTTGGTATCGGCAGGCACGCGGCGGACCTGAGGGGTCGAGCCAGTGGTCAGCTGGCCGTCGAGGTGCCTCCCGGAACGCCAAAACCTCCACGAGGGCGGGAGACCGTGCGACCAGAACCTGCGCACGTGCCTCCCGCCCAAGCGGGGAGAACTGACTGTGTGGTCGGCGTCGCGTCGCGACGCCCGACGTTGTGTCTGGGGCCTACTGCAGCAGGCTCAGGACGCCCTGGGGGACGGCGTTGGCCTGGCTGAGCATGGCGGTTCCTGCCTGGGACAGGATCTGGTTGCGGGTGAAGTTGGTCATTTCCTGGGCCATGTCGACGTCGCGGATGCGCGATTCGGAGGCGGACAGGTTCTCGGTGGCGACCTGGAGGTTGTTGATGGTGTGTTCGAGGCGGTTCTGGGTGGCGCCCAGGGTTCCGCGGAAGCTGGAGACGGTGCTGATGGCGGCGTCGATGGTGGCGATGGCGGCGCTGGCGGCGCCGGCGCCGGAGTCGAAGTCGCCGGCCTGGCCCGAGACGAGGGTGTCGATGCCCAGGGCTGCGGTCTGCATGTCGGCGAGGGTGATGGCGACGGTCTCGCCGCCGTTGGCGCCGACCTGGAAGGTCAGGCTGTTGGTGCTGTTCATCAGGCTGGTGCCGTTGAACTTGGTGGTGTCGGCGATCTGCTCGATGGCGCCGACGAGCTCGTCGAGCTCGGCCTGGGCCGCGGCGACGGAGGAGCCGGTGTGGCCACCGTTGGCGCCGGTGTTGGAGGCCTGGACGGCGAGGTCACGGGCTCGCTGCAGCATGGAGTGGACCTCGGTGAGGGCTCCTTCTGCGGTCTGGACGACGCTGATGCCGTCCTGGGCGTTGCGGGTGGCGACCTTGAGGCCGCCGACCTGCGAGCGCAGGTTCTCGCTGATGACCAGGCCGGCGGCGTCGTCGCCGGCACGGTTGATGCGGAAGCCCGAGGAGAGCTTCTCGAGGGACTTGCCGAGCGAGTTCTGGGTGCCCGACAGGTTGCGATGGGCGTTCATCGCCATCGTGTTCTGATTGATCCGCATGTCCTTCTCCTCCTTGAGTTGGATGCAGCGCGTGGTGGCTCGGCCGGCGCGTCCGTGCGCCGACCGTCTTGCTGATCAGGTCTGACCTGGGTCCTAGCCCTGCAGGAGGCTCAGCACGCCCTGGGGGATGCTGTTGGCCTGGCTCAGCATCGCGGTGCCGGCCTGGGACAGGATCTGGTTGCGGGTGAACTCCGTCATCTCCTGGGCCATGTCGGCGTCACGGATGCGGGATTCGGAGGCCGACAGGTTCTCGGTGGCCACCTGCAGGTTGTTGATCGTGTGCTCGAGGCGGTTCTGGGTGGCACCCAGGGTTCCGCGGAAGCTGGACACCTGTGCGATGGCGGCGTCGACGACGGCGATGGCCTCGCTCGCAGCGGTGGCGCTGGAGGAGAAGGACGCGGCGGCGGACAGGTCCGACAGCTTGGTGGCCGTGATGCCGAGGACCGCGGCGTTCATGTCGGACAAGCCGACGGTGATGGTCTCGTTGCCGTTGGCGCCGACCTGGAAGCTGAGGCTCCCGGTGCCGTTCAGCAGGTTCTGCCCGTTGAAGGCGGTGTTGTCGACGACCTGGTCGATGGCAGCGACCAGCTGGTTGACCTCGGCCTGCGCTGCGGCGACCGATGCGCCGGTCTCGCCGCCGTTGGCGCCGGTGTTGGACGCCTGGACCGACAGGTCGCGGATGCGCTGCAGCATCGAGTGGACCTCGGTGAGGGCGCCTTCTGCGGTCTGCACGACCGACACGCCGTCCTGGGCGTTGCGGACGGCGACCTTCATGCCGCCGACCTGCGAGCGCAGGTTCTCGCTGATGACGAGGCCAGCGGCGTCGTCGCCGGCGCGGTTGATGCGGAAGCCTGACGACAGCTTCTCCAGCGACTTGCCCAGACGGTTGCTCGTCTGCGACAGGTTGCGGTTGGCGTTCATGCTGGCGATGTTCTGGTTGATACGCATGATCCGGATCTCCTCCGTGAGTGTGGATCTGTGCACCCGATGGGTGCGGGTGGGTCACCCGCTCGAGGCGGGTGGATGGGGTAAGCCGAGCTCAATCCGTTGAGCACGTTCGGTGCTTGTTGTGCGCGCCGGCCCGTTGCGACGAGGCGGTGCGCTATTCAGTTGTCGTCGGACTCCGCCGACGGTCGGCGCCCGTTCTCCGCGGGTTGTGCCGACAGGTCCTCAATCGTCCGGTGCGCCTCGTGCTTGAGGAGAACGAGAAGATTTGTTTCCCGCGCTTCCTCGGTGGCCCCTCGAGGTCCCGGACCCGGGCGTCGGATCGGCACGGAAAACCACAGCGCCCCCACCCAGGGAGGAGGTGGGGGCGCGGCGTGTGGATCGTGGTGGGGAGGCGAGCCTCGGTCAGGCGCTGGCGGCGAACTGGTGCCGCAGGCGGGCGCTGACGTCGGCGGCGTCGGCGTCGATGCGTGCGCGGGCAGTCGAGCCGGTGGCCACCGCGGCGTAGTACGCAGCGTGCTTGCGTGCAAGGCGACCGTTGGGGCGCGGCTCGGCAGGGACGAGGTCGGGGTCCAGGGACGCGTTGATGCCCTTTTCCATCAGGGCGAGGGCCTCGCCGCGCATCTGCGAGACGCGAGACTCCGAGACGCCCAGCTCGTCAGCGATCTCCTGCATCGGGCGCTCCTCGAAGAAGTAGCCGACGACGACGTGCCGCAACCGCTCGGGCAGGGCGACGATGGCGTCCATGAGGAAGGCACGGCGCTCGCGGGAGATGAGCTCGTCGGCCGGCGTGGGGGCGTCGTCGGGGAGGACGTCGGCGATGCTGCCCTCGGTCAGGAGCGACTCGTAGTTGAGGACGGTCCCGCGGTGCACGTCGTCGACGATGCGCTGGACACGCTCGACCTCGACACCCATCTCCGCGGCTGTCTCCTCCATGGTGGGAGTGCGACCGTTGCGGACCTGCAGCGTCTCCTTGGCCGACTCCATCTTGCGCGCCATGCTGCGGACCGAGCGCGAGGCCCAGTCGCGGCTGCGCAGCTCGTCCAGCAGGGCACCACGGATGCGGATCATGGCGTACTTGTCGAACGCGATGCCCTTGGACTCGTCGAAGGAGCGGGCGGCCTGTGCCAACCCGAACATGGCTGCCGACGCCAGGTCCTCGCGAGAGACGTGTCGGGGGATCCGGCCGGCCAGCTCCGCCACGCCGTAGTGGACCAGCGGCAGGTGCGCACGGACGATCTCGTCCTCGGTGGTTGCGGCGGGGGAAGCGGTGCGGTGGGCCATGTGCATCACGATGTGGCCGTTCAACCGGGTGAGCCATCCGCCGGGGGGATGAAGTACTGCGCCGGGTGAGTGCGCACATACGTAGCGTTGCTGGTCCGAACTGATCAGGCGTCGGCATCCGATGCAACTAGTCCGTGCGACGCGTCCCTCGTGGACCCACCGACGTGCCGCATACTTCACCGAACCAGTGGTGGACCCCGACGATCTCCAGGACCTTCCCGTCGAGCGGCGCCGGCAGGATCGCCGTCGACGCCAGGTCCCCGTGCCCAACGACCGGCGCCAGACCGACCGACGCGCCAACCGGCTGGAACCGTCCAAGCCGTTCGCGGGCGTCGCCGTCGTGGTGGACGGATGGCCGCTGCTGCGCGCAGGGGTGCGTCAGCTCCTCAGTGACAGCGCCATGCGTGTGGCCTCCGACACGCCGTCGGCGAAGGTTGCGGCCCAGGCCATCGGGGATCGGCTGGACCTGGCCGTCATCGGGGCAAGCAAGGAACCGCTGGAGGAAGCGGTCAAACGGCTGCGAGCCCTTCCCGGTCCGGACCCGGACATGCCTCCCCGCGTGCTGGTGCTGCTCGAACGTGTCGATGTCGTGCAGCTGCGTGGCCTCCTCAGCATGGGCGTGGAGGGCGTCATCGACCGCTCCGTCGGCCTCGACGACCTGCGCGCGGCCTGCGAACGACTGCTCGCGGGGCAGCGCGTCCTGGCCGGGAGCCCGCTCTCGGTGCTGGCCACGGCCGGTCTCGAGCTGCAGGAGCCGGCACCCGAGGAAGAGGAACGCGACAACGGCCTGCTGACCCGCAAGGAGCTGGAGGTCCTCGCCGAGCTGGGACGCCACCTGTCCAACCGCGAGATCGCCGAGACGATGCACGTGTCAGCGGCCACGGTGAAGACGCACCTGTCCAACATCTACGGCAAGCTCGGCGTCACGAGCCGCCGAGAAGCCGTGGTTGCGGCCGTCGAGCGGGGCCTGCTCAGCTGACGTCCGCGATAGGTGACGCAGAACGCTCAGGTGCGCTGGAGGGCAGCCGATCAGGAGGGCAACACCCCCTGTCCGACCTCCGAGGAGCCCCCCTGTGGCATACAGCGATGTATCCAACATCCTGTGGCGTGAACGCCAGCTGCTCGAGCTGCTGCAGTTCAAGCTCGAGGTCGAGCAGAGCCTGCTGGCAACCGGCCGCACACGTTGGTTGAGTCATGCCACGCGCGAGATCGAGATGCTGATCGACGAGGTCAAGCAGGTCGAGCTCGCCCGTGCGTTCGAGGTCTCGGCCCTGTGCCGGGAGATGGGGGTCGCAGAGACCCCGACGCTGAAATCCCTCGTCGACGTGCTGCCCGCCCCGTGGAGCGGCATCTTCGAGGAACACCGCCAGGCCTTCCTGCAGGCAACGCAGGAAATCGTGGGCCTGGCAGAAACCAACCGTGAGCTGCTGGCTCGCGGATACACGGCCGCCAGGGAAGCGCTGGCCGTGCTGGGTGCTGAGCGAGTCGAAACCTACGGACCAGGTGGGCTCAGCGTTGCGCGATCGGGTCAGCTGACCCGGTTGCTCGACGAGGTGATGTGATGCCCTCGACCTTCTCGGGTCTCTCGGTTGCGTCCTCGGCGCTCGCGGCACAGCGACGCGCCATCGAGGCGACCGGCCACAACATCGCCAACGTCAACACGCCCGGGTACTCCCGCCAGCGTGTCGACCTCGCTGCCGTCGACGGCAGCTCCATCGCCCTGCACGCCGGCAGCCACTACCAGGCCGGCGGCGTCGACGTCGCCGCCCAGACCCGCATCGTCGACCAGTTCCTCGTGAACCGCGTCAACACCGAACGGGCTGCGCTGGGCCTGGCCGACGAACGACAGCTGACGCTGGAACGCCTCGAGCTGGCCTTCGCCGAGCCCGGCGAGTTCGGCCTGTCCTCCGAGCTGCAGCAGTTCTGGTCGGCATGGGACTCCGCGGCCCTCACCCCCGAGGACGAGGCCGCGCGCGCCGCCCTCCTGCAGCGCGGTGCTGCGGTGGCCGGACGCTTCCAGAGCCTGTCCCACGAGTTCGACGAGATGCAGGGCGACGTGATCCAGCGCGCCCGGGCGACGGTGACCGACATCAACGGCATCGCCCACCAGCTGGCCGACCTCAACATCGCCATCAGCGCAGCCACCGACTCGGGCACGGTTCCCAACGACCTGCTCGACCAGCGCGACCAGCTGGTGCGGACCCTCTCCGAACACGTCGGCGTGACGGCGCGAACCGACAACAACGGCCTGCTCTCGGTGTCCATCGGTGGGGCCGCGATCGTGGCGGCCGGCCGCGTCAACGAGGTGTCGCTGGACACGTCCAACCCCGGCGGCGTCGTGCTGCGCGTCTCCAACTCCCCGGTGCCCCTGCGGCCGACCGGCGGACGGATCGAGGGGTTGCTGCAGTCCACGAACGTGCTCATCCCCGAACACCAAGCGCGCATCGACGCCCTCGCCGTCCAGCTCGCCGACGTCGTCAACGGACAGCACCAGCCAGGACAGGACCTCGACGGCAACGCCGCCGGGAACTTCTTCGCCGCGACGGGGGCTCGTGACTTCGGCCTCGACGCTGCGGTGCTCGGCCGACCGCGTGCGATCGGCCTGGCCGCAGCTGGAGGAAGTCTGGCAACCCCGCCCGGGGTCTGAACTCGGGCACCCGCGTCACCGCACGCGTGCCACCAGGGACGGTGGCCGACCGGGGACGTGTCACAGGCCGTGCATCGGCATCGACCGCGACGTGTCGCGAGGCATCGACGTCGTGCACCCACACACCTCACGGACGAGCCGGCGACCACCGGTCGGTCCGCCTGCCCGAAAACCTCGTGCGGTTGCCTCAACTGGTTCGGGGCCCAGCCGATGAGCACCTGACAGCGGCACGGAAGGACCCGGCTGCTGCAACGTCAACGTCATTCGACTGGTGGTCAACCCAAATGGGCCTGCGGATCAATCAGAACATCATGGCGACGAATTCCCACCGGAATCTGTCGCAGACCCAAGGCGCGCTGAGCAAGAGCCTGGAGAAGCTCTCCTCGGGCTTCCGCATCAACCGTGCGGCCGACGACGCCGCCGGCTTGGTCATCTCCGAGAACCTGCGCTCGCAGATCGGTGGTGTCCAGACCGCCGTGCGGAACGCCCAGGACGGCATCTCCGTGGTGCAGACCGCAGAAGGTGCGCTGACGGAGGTCCACGCGATGCTGCAGCGCATCCGCGACCTCGCCGTCCAGGCCTCCAACGAAGGCGCCAACGGCGGCTTCGGTGGCGCCTCGGTGGCTGCCGCACAGGCCGAGGTCACCCAGCTCGTGGACGCGGTCGACCAGATCGCCCAGAGCACCAAGTTCAACGGCACCTCGTTGCTGAGCGGATCGGCGACCCTGACGTTCCAGGTCGGCGCCAACTCCGGCGAGACCATCGACGTCGCAACCGCCGACATGACCATCACCACGGGCCTCGGCATCAACGGCATCGACTTCACCTCGGCAACCGGCGCCGCTGCGGCCGCGATCTCGACGATCGACGCCGCCATCGGGACGGTGTCGACCTACCGCGGCACGCTCGGCGCAACCCAGAACCGCCTCGAGCACCAGATCAACAACCTCCAGGTCGCCGCGGAGAACCTGTCCGCGTCGGAGTCGCGCATCCGCGACGCCGACATGGCCGCAGAGATGTCGACGTTCACCCGCAACCAGATCCTGTCCCAGGCAGGAACCGCGATGCTCGCCCAGGCCAACCAGGTTCCGCAGGGCGTCCTCAGCCTGCTGCAGCAGTAGCCAGACCGCCCGCCGCTCCCCCAGCGGCAGGCGCACCCGCCGCCCCGTTCGAGCCTGCTCGGACGGGGCGTCGGGGTGAGTCCCATCACGTGGTGTAGGAGCAGGTCCGCCGTGTAGGCGGGCCACCGTGCGAACTTCCAAAGCTCCTACGCAAAGAAGGCACGCACGATGACCCATAGCCAGTCTGCCCTGTCCGAGCTCGCTGACGCCCTGATCGGGACCGACGCGACGCTCACCACCTCCATCGCCGAGATCCTCGGCACCGCCTTGCAGGAACTGATCGAGGCCGAGGTGTCGGCCAAGATCGGCGCCGACCACGGTGAACGAACCCCAGCCCGCAGCAACCTGCGCAACGGGCATCGGCCCAAGCTGCTGTCTACCCCGGCGGGTGATGTCGAGGTCGGCATTCCCAAGCTCCGCAAAGGGTCGTTCTTCCCTGAGCTGCTGGAGCCACGCCGGCGGATCGACAAGGCGCTGTGGGCGGTGATCATGCGGGCCTACATCACCGGCACCTCCACCAGGAAAGTCGATGACCTGGTCAAAGCGCTCGGCGTCGACTCGGGCGTGTCCAAGTCAACGGTCAGCCGCATCTGCAAGCTCATCGATGACGACGTCGCCATCCTTCGAGGCCGCCGGTTGGATCATCAGCCGTTCCCCTACATCTGGCTGGACGCCACCTACGTCCACGTCCGCGAGCACGGCCAGGTCGTCTCCAAGGCCGTCGTGATCGCCACCGGCGTCCGCGCCGACGGTCACCGCGAGGTCCTCGGTGTCGACATCGGCAACTCCGAGAACGAGACGTTTTGGACCGAGTTCCTCCGCGACCTCGTCGACCGCGGCCTGAACGGGGTCCAACTGGTGATCTCCGACGCCCACGCCGGCCTGCGCGCCGCGATCCGACGGGTCCTCCAGGGCTCCGGATGGCAACGATGTCGCGTGCATGCCAAGCGCAACCTGCTCGCCGTCGCCAACCACAGCCAGCGGCAGCTGATCAGCGCGTTGATCTCCACGGTCTTCGCCCAGCCCGATGGCGAGGCCGCCCGCGCCCAGCTCCGCACCGTCTGCCAACAACTCGAGACCGTGGCGCCCAAGGTGGCCGAGCGGCTTGAGGCGATGGAGGACGACCTGCTCGCCTACGCGGCGTTCCCACCCGTGCACTGGTCAAAGATCTGGTCCAACAATCCGATCGAGCGGCTCAACCGTGAGCTCAAGCGCCGCACCGATGTCTTGCAGATCTTCCCCGACCCCGAATCAGTCATCCGGCTCGTCGGCGCGTTGCTGGTGGAGGTCAACGAAGAACTCATCGCCGCTCCGCGGCGCTACATGGCCGCCGTCACCCTCGAACCCCTCCTCGACCGCCCCGACGATCAGATACCGTCAATCCCCGCAGTGACCAACTGAATCAAGCGCACGGACTTCTACACCACCCGCCGGGACGTGATCGGGCGTCGCAGGTTTTCCTCAGCTCGAGCCGTGACCTACCGATGAAGGTCGTGAGCGATCAACGGATTGATCGCCTCGACAGCACTTCACGCGAAGATCACACCGCACCCGATTTCACGGAGGAAACGGGCCCATGCGCACCCATGCGAACGCGATGGCGTCACGCGCCCATCGGCAAGTCGCCAACCTGCGGGTCGCGACAGCGAACCTGACGGCCTCGACATCACGCATCAGCGACGTCGACCTGGCCTCGGCGCTGTCGACCCTGACCCGCACCAAGATCCTTTCCCGAGCCGGCACCAAGGTGCTGTCGCGGGCCGACGCCGTCCAGCAGCGAGTCCTTTCGCTGCCGGACTGACCGTTCGGAAAGGGGCGGTGACCAACGGATTGGTCGCCGTCACCCGCCCCGACCCGGGTGCGGGACGCCAGTAGACCCACTTCAAGGAGGAAACGGGTATGCGAATCAACCAGAACACGATGGCGATGAACGCCCATCGCAACCTGTCCGGCACCCAGAACTCGCTGGGCAAGTCCCTCGAGAAGCTCTCGTCGGGCTTCCGGATCAACCGAGCGGGTGACGACGCCGCCGGCCTCGTCATCTCCGAGACCCTGCGCTCCCAGGTCAGCGGCATCAAGACCGCTGTCCGCAACGCCCAGGACGGCGTCTCCGTCGTCCAGACCGCTGAAGGTGCCCTCACCGAGGTCCACTCGATGCTGCAGCGCATGCGTGACCTGGCCGTCCAGGCGTCCAACACCGGCGCCAACGGTGGCCTCGGCGGCGCGTCCGTCGCCGCGGCCCAGGCGGAGTTCACCGAGCTGCGGGATGCCATCCAGCAGGTCGCATCCACCACCGAGTTCAACGGCACCAGCCTGATGAGCGGCGCGTCGGCCAACCTGACCTTCCAGGTCGGGGCCAACGGCGGCGAGACCCTCACCCTGGCGACCGCTGACATGACCATCACGAGCGGCCTGACCATCAACGCCCTCGACCTGACCGCCGACGCCTCCGGCGCGATCGCGGGGATCGACTCCGCCATCGCTGAGGTGTCGACGTATCGCGGGACCCTGGGTGCCACCCAGAACCGCCTCGAGCACACCATCAACAACCTCCAGGTCGCCACCGAGAACCTGTCCGCCTCCGAATCGCGCATCCGCGACGTCGACATGGCCCAGGAAATGACCAACTTCACCCGCAACCAGATCCTGTCCCAGGCAGGAACCGCCATGCTCAGCCAGGCCAACAGCGTCCCCCAGGGCGTCCTGAGCCTGCTGGGCTGATACGGGCCCGGGCCGTCCGGCACGAACGGGCGGCCCGGGACCACCGCCAGACCTCGATAGCGGTGACCCTGCCGGGACAACGGATTGTCCTCG
>JACLAD010011644.1_pt1 | contig 13898 bp, 8 predicted proteins | sample 8027901 | NCBI WGS metagenome assembly JACLAD01 (sample SAMN15725071, study PRJNA655200) | protist metagenome | isolation source: fluorescence activated cell sorting (FACS) single amplified genomes of... | place: Spain: Blaines Bay Microbial Observatory, Mediterranean Sea | collected 2016-07-05
CTACAAATAAGATTAAAGAAAAAAAACAAGAGGAAGAAGATGCGCTGAATGAGTTAGAAGCAATGATGGAATAAAAGTTGTATGGGTGGTACGAAGCAATATGTGTCACAAAATAAAAAAATAATTTTTTTAATATTTTATCTGACGTTTTGTTGTACGTATGTAGGAAAAAATATTTATAATACATATATTTTTATGATACCATTCTATTTACCTTCATTGGTTTTCTCTATTATGGGAATATCAACACATTAGTGTGAGATAGATTTTTTCGGTTATTGTATTCTTTTGAAGAGTAGAAATTATCATGAGTAAATTAAAACAATAAATTATGCGTAAATTAATTAAATATAAAATTACTCGGGGTATTATATACGTTCGTACGAAGCGGTATCATATGATATCATCGGTATGATTAATTATACCCCAACCCAGTATGTCATGCCATGTGTGTTTATTACTCTACTTTTTTCTTCTCATTGATGACTTTACTATCACTAGTATCACCCTCACCATCATTGCCATATATTGTTTCAATGATATTATCTAACAATGCAACACATATAATTGCAAGAAGTAATGGCAATAAAAATATAGGGCGTAATTGTATTAATCTTGACGCAAATAATACAATAACAAAATTTGTTACTTCATGATTACGCCTTGTGAAATTTAAAAACAATGATAAGAAAGATGGTGTGAAACGAATATATGCTAAAACACGTAAAGCACTTAATGTACTAACAAACATAAGCAAACGTTGCATATTAATCATATGAGATTGATTCATATATTTTTTCTTAACCAATGTTTGTAGAAAAAATTCCATGACATAACTTATATTTAAACAAAACCAATACATACGAAAATCATCACTTCTAGCAATTTTTAAACCATCTAATGCAACAGTAATATTTAATCCATGTAATAAAAAATGTTTATAAAACACATATTGATATTTTTTCATTCGATACATAATTGAAATAAATGTAAATGGATTTTGTCCTTTGTTGTAATTATGTTGAAAATGATTCACTGGAAATTTATCACGAACATACCAAAATGATGTTGTAAGCAACGCAGCAAACATCCGTTGTTGTGTTGTGAATATATGACTGTGATCACCAACAATATATAAATACATTACTTGCAATAAATTAATAATTTGATAAAAGCTATGTTCAAACATTTCCGAAGACGTAACAGTAGCATGTTCATCTAGTGTACCAGATGCTTTATTTGCATTTTTTTTTATATGCACACCAAAGTTAAAATCATATGCTGCAGAAATAGTTGTTAAGATTCCAAGAAAACCTAAGACGATATCATACATAAAATATGATTTTGGCGTTTGAAATATAATATTAGAGAATGACAAAATACCATAGAGATGCCACAGTAACAAACATAATCCACATAATCGATGTTTCACTGATCTAATTTTTTTAAAAGGATGAAACAATTTCAAACACGCTTTCAAAACGTATCCAAAGATTAATACTGTGGAGCGTAGTGTATGAAGGAGTGATGTGTTAGAGGGTGTCTTTTTTTTAGGTTGAAGGGAATAGAATTTACGTACCAATTATAAACATACCAAGCAATATTTTACAAATTAATGTTAAAAGATGGAAATACAACTCATGGTTCCTCTTCATTCTATTCTATTATTTCTTGTTGTAATGAAATGATGATGGTTGTTAATCTATCTATCTTTATTGCCGTTTCTCTACAGTTATCCATTCGCTTTCTTCCTTTGGGTCGTATTTTTTTTACTATGCGCCTGGTAATGATATTTCTTCTTTTCTTTTCTATACAGGTATCATGTGATAATAATAATATAATAATAACTTCTTCTTCAATCATACAACAGGACAGGTATTCCTGGTATTCTCTCTGATCATATGCTGGTGCCCCTCCTGTGATGATGATGTGATGATTTTGATGTGGTGAAATGATGATGGGGCGTCGGATTTTATTATGTTTTTGATATAATATTGTTTTGCTATCAATAATACAAATGAAACTATAAACAAGATAATATACTGTACAAAGAAGAATACATTTGAAAAAAACAACAAAGAGAAAAACATAGAAACAAAAGAAAGGAGAAGATGGGGCAAACGCAAGCATTATTAGAGGAGAATATACAGGAGATGGAATTGGGAAGACAAATAGCAATAGTAGATGGAATTACTGGTAGATCATTTTCCTATCAAGAACTTCTTGATTATTCAAAACAATTAGCCTACGGTTTAGCTAATAAATGTAATGTACAGAAAGGCACTGTTGTTGCCGTTTTTGCACCGAATATGCTGGAATGGAATTTAGTAATACACGCGACACAGATGCTTGGAGGTATTTTTGCACCATCGTCTCCATTTTGGAATGCAGACGAATTTGCTTTTCAACTTCAAGATTCTGGCGCAACTGTATTATTTACTGTGCCACCGTTAATTGAAAAAGCAAAAGAAGCGGCGAAGAAATCCAATGTTAAACATATTTATGTATTTGGTGGTTGCGATGGTGCAAAGCCATTTGGTAGTTTACTTCAAAACGAAGGTTGGATACCGGATGATGCTATCATCGAGGCTTTTGATGATACGGATCTTGGCTTATATTACTATACACCTATTGGTGGTGGCGAGCTAAAACGTTATGAAGCAAATCATAATCAAATATTGTCAACGTTTAAAAGTATTATTGGAGACATAAATGAAACGGAGGAAGAAGGTGGTGCTGATGATAAAAAACCAGACGGACAAACCATAGAGGATGTTTTCGTTCCGAACGAGAATGATAAAATATTAGGCGCATTACCATTTTGGCGTAGTGAAGGTCTTGTTGGTGTATTACTTCAATCCAATTTTGCCGGTTCTTGTGTATATGTATTTGATCATTTTCTCCCATATAAACTATTAAATGCTGTTGAAGTATATGGACTTAATTGTTTACCACTTTCAACTCCAATGATGGAAAATATTGCACTTTTAGGTGGACCTAAAAACAATGATTATGACAGCGACGATAATCATGTAAATACAGATATGGCTACAAAAAAGGATGACAAAAAGAAAAGAAAAAATGTACATATAATATTAGCTACTCATGGCGACGAAGATGGTATAGGATTGGAAGATGATGTTTTAGATCAAGTATTAGATTATTTTAATATTAATAAGGAATCGATTAAAGCAATTGAATTTATGGCTGCTATCACGTTTGAAATAGACCCTGAACCTATTGAATACCCTGTAACACATGCGACTGAGCCGTATCTTCATACATCATTTTTTTTAAATGGCAATGATCTACCAGCTACCATGCACGTTATAGGATGGGAAGGTAACCAAAGTCAATTATTGAATTCTTTTAATGATAAAAAACATGTAAAAATGACAAGTGTGAATGGTGGTATATTGTATGAAGTAAGTGGTAATTGGAGCCGTTTATTTGCTGGATTAGGGCGTGCACATAGACAATCGCATGAAACTATGGCGATTGACAATAAAAAAAAAGGCAAAGAACCGAAAGAAACCATTGTGAAAACTACAGTCACACTATATTCAAAAACAACCATATTAAATGTAGATCAATTAATTGAAGAGAAGAAGAAAAAAGAACACATTGCAAAATCAAGTCCTAGTAAACGCACCCCGCCGAGGAGTGCGAAAAAAACAAGTCCATTTGGTAGTGGCGGCGGTGGTGGTGGTAATCCCTTGCTTGCTGCAATTCGTAACAAGGGGGGTTCGAATAGTTTGAAAAAAAAATCCTCATCGAAAGCACCTGTTGTTTCATCTCCTAGTGATGGTAGTGGTGGAGGTAATTCATTACTAGCGGCTATACGTAATAAAGGAGATGCAAATAGTTTGAAAAAAAAACAAAAAACACCTTCACCTCTTGGAAACGATGGTGGCGGCTCGCCATTATTAGCTGCTATACGAAACAAAGGAGGTGCAAATAGTATAAAGAAAAAGAAAGAAGCATCTGAAACATCTTCCCCTGATGGTGGCGGCTCGCCATTATTAGCGGCTATACGTAATAAAGGTGTTGCAAATAGTTTTAATAAAAATCAAAAAACACCTTCACCTCTTGGAAACGATGGTGGCGGCTCGCCATTATTAGCTGCAATACGTAACAAAGGGGGTGCAAATAGTTTAAAGAAAAAGAAAGAAACATCTGAAACATCTTCCCCTGATGGTGGCGGCTCGCCATTATTAGCCGCAATACGCAACAAAGGGGGTGCAAATAGTTTAAAGAAAAATAAGAAACGGGAAATGTCTTCCGAAGAAATAGAATTAAAACAAGTTGAAGCTGAACGTGATCGTGCAAAAGAATCGTTGAATAAAGTCCGAGAAGAGATACAAAATATCAATAAATATATGGCACTTGAAGCTCAAAAATTACAAGAAGAGAAAGAAAAGCTAGAATTGATCCGTAAAAGTATAATAGAACAACAAAGGAAACAGAAAGATTTGGAAATGCCTATTGAAGATATAGAATTAAACAACAACAACAACAATAATGATGATAATGATAATAATAATAAAAACCATGCCGATACTTTTGCACCACCGAAAATAACGAAACCATTGAAAATAAATTCATTAAAAGACGTGAAGACGATATCAGTTCGTTCAGCAACACCTACTACACCAAGATCTAGACGCTCAAGTAAACAATCGAATGCAGATGAAATGGATTTCACTCAAGAAGATTATGCAATAGAATTAAGAGAAGATATTGATGCATTGTTAAAATCAGGAAGAGAACATTATCAACGTCGCGAATTTCAAAAAGGTGAGGAAATTTTTGAGGAGGCGAAAGAAATTGCAATTGAATTGAAAGACAAGTTATTGGAAGGAAAAGCATTATCAAATTTAGCATCACTCCAAGAGGCAATGGGCAATAGCCATGCTGCTATTGACAATAATATGACATGTATAAAGATATTTCAAGATCTTGGCGAAGTATCTAAAGAAACATATATATTATACAATTTATCACATTCCTACAAAAGTTTAGAAAGATACGATGAAGCAATTGATTATTTAAATCAATGTTTGGAATTAGCCGAAGATGATAGTAAAATTAAGAAAATGGCAATGACAGAATTGACTGTTGTGCGTGACTCCATGGTAAACGATTTAGAAGAAGACGAGGAGGAGGAGGAGGGAAATGATTATAGTAGCGATGATGATAGTGGTACAGGAAGCAGTGGCGTAGAAGTTGCTGAGTTTGGCTTGTAATATAATCAACCGCGTGTTGTACTTTTATTTTTTTGTATATTATATATATTTTTATTTAATAATTTAATTATATAAAATAAATACTACTGGACTACTTAAAAACTTGTGTATAAGCTAATATTATTGAAATACAGTACAAAACCAGGAGGTAATTGAATTATATTTCGTACTACCAGGTACTATGGCCATAATGTGTGCATACCAACATCCTAATAGCGACCTTAACCTCACTCCTGCCTGTGTGGTGGGTACCATATATTTTTTATAATATATCGATATATATAATAATACAGTATCATTGTATTATTAATATCCAAAATATAATATATATATAATTATAATGTCAGAGTAAAAGTAAATCATATACATAATAATAATAAATAATTATATGTCTGCACAACATATATATTTATAAACAATGGCAACCTATCGTAAAGTGAGAACATCAATATTGATAGTAGAAACTGTGGCTGTGATTATAATAATAATAGCAATTGCCATACATCCATTGCATGCTAGAATAATATTAGGTGTTGAAAATTTTGTAAATAATAAGTATAATGAATTGAGTAATTCAAAAACAGTCGGAATCATAGCAAATCCAACGTCTTTATTACCAAAGACCTTGAATCATATAGTTGATGTTATGCATGACGATATGTTACAAGGTAATTTAAAAGTAGAGGAATTAATTGTATTTGGACCTGAACACGGATTTCGTGGTGCCGCTGAGGCTGGTCATGGTGGAAAAAGTAAATATTTAGATCCACAAACAAACTTAACAGTTTATAACACGTATGGAAAAAATTCTACGGAATTAATTCAATTGATTAAAACTACTAAAGTTGATACCATTATTTTCGATATACAAGATGTCGGTGCTCGTTTTTATACCTTTATATGGACTATGTATGATATGATGTGTGCTGCATCTTCTTCTATGGTGTCATCAAAGATACAATTTATTGTACTTGACCGGCCAAATCCTTTAGGCGGTCAAAAAATTCACGGGCCAATGATTTTAAGTTCACAATATTTTTCAGGTGTAGGAAAAGTCAATATACCAATTCAACATGGGATGACTGTAGGGGAATTAGCGTTGTATTTTTATTCAAATGCAATGAATCAATGTCCCACCGCATTTTTATCATCATCATCGTCGACTTCAACTATCGGACAAAACAACAAAAAAAACAACAACAACAACAACAACAATAATAATAATAATAATAATAATACTAATAACAAACGGTTCATAAATGATAAGAAGAAAAATAATTTGAATGTATATGTGGTTCAAATGACAAATTGGGATGTACAAAAAACATATCCAATTACTGAAATTCCATTTGTTTTACCATCGCCCAATATGCCTACAATAGAAACTGCATTTGCATATCCAGGTATATGTTTTTTAGAAGGTACTACGTTAAGTGAAGGTAGAGGAACAACAAAGCCATTTCAAATAATAGGTGCACCTTATTTAAATTATACTTTTTCACAACATTTGAAATCTTTAATCCAAAATACCGATAATAACTATTGTGGAATAGCAATACGAGATGCATATTTTACACCAACATTTAGCAAATTTCAAGGTACTATTTCGAATGGCATTGATATATACGTAACAGATCCAAATTGTTTTGATCCATTTCGTTTAGTTTTGGATATTTTATTTTTAGCACAATCGATGGCTGGGAAAAAGACAAGTAGTAATTTGGCAATGAAATTCGAAGAAAAAATGATTGTCAATGATGACAATGCTGAAAGTAAAAGTGAAGAGGTTGTAGATTTTTATTTTCTTGATAATAATTTCATAGATTTATTAACTGGTAGCAATTTTACAAGATTGGCAATTTTAGATACAGGGCGAAAATGGACTACTGATTTAATATTACAACAATACAATGATGAATTAATTCATTCTGATTTTTATAAAGATTATCAACACTCTTTATTATATAAACGAAAGATTAAAATCTAGTGTACGAACTTTCTAGAGATGCGCCTTCGTATAGTATGAAGTTCGTAGAAAAGTGTGTGTGTCTGCCCTAATTATACACATGTGTGTGTGTGTAATGTATGATTTTACAAAAGTATGTAGAGAAAAGAGCAGTGTGTAAAATTTGCATGTGTGTGTCATATATATACAGTATACTGAGCAGTTTAATTTTTGCTCAGTTGCTAATTTTACCTTTTTAAAAGCAGTCGCTAAAATCAAATTTGCAAAGATCTCGAACTATAGCCGAAGTAAAGGAGCTCGCAGCTTCTAATTGGATTTCTACTATCATACATGTAGAGATATACAAACCCCGCGATTATTGAAAGTTGCGCTTATAATAAATCGTCTTGCTTTAAAATGTGCATTTAGTGAGTCGTATAATGACTTGTACCCCGGTACAATTTATTCTCCGCCTTCCTTATGATGTTCGTTTTTCATCAACTGCTATCGAGTATGAGTAGTTGATACCATCTATTTACCTTCATTGGTATTTTCGATTATGAGAATATCAACACACTATAGTGTGAGATAGATTATTTCAGTTATTGTATATTCTTTTGAAGAAGAGTAGGAAAATTTATTATCTCTGTGGAGTACATTAAAAACAAATTATATGATATGCGTAAACTTAATATATATATATATGTGAGTTTTATTTATTGTTTTTTAAAAATATTAAAAAAGAGGGTACAGCAGAGAAGTGTCGTCTACTAAAAGGATACTCGAGTGGTATTACTATCTTTAGTATGCATATATATAGACTAATATTTTATATATATATGGCTCAAATCGGCAAAAAACATCCCCATGCCAACATCGATATCTCAGCCAATTTTTTATAACTTCTAATAAAATTTTGCAACCAAGTGGGAAAAAATATCTCTGACGTGCGTATAAAATTTTATTAAATAACTTCAAATTTGAAATTTTGCCCTTGTATGTGTATGTAAGTTCCACCGGTTCCTGCTGAAAATGCATAGATATATATATATTTTCATATAAATGTGCAAATGGATATGTGTGAAGTCCACTGAAATATCGCTATACTGTGTTTATAGTAAGTCATAAATACCTTAATTATTTACAGAGAGACGTTCATGATTTTAATGAAATTAATTAATCTATTGAAGTTAATATTTTTCTCTCACACTCTCAACACAACTTTTCAATACTTTATGTACCCATAACTTTTTTAAAAATGCTTTATTGACCACCATCTCAAGGATGATCATCAATTATTATATCTATTATTCATTTCCGTCGCTACCTTTACATTATCTCTAAATATTGATAACGCGATCGTGTCTCTCACTTTATGAACATTTCATCTAAAAAAAAGCGCAAAAATATGCCTTTTATATGCTAAAATGGACAACCATCAAAAAATATTCGTTTGTTATAATATATTAAACTATACACATCTGTATAAAAACGATGACTATTCCATTATAGCAACATATTTTTGTATAAGCAATGGCACATGAACACCTTCTAGCACATATATTTAGATTTAATATTGGCCAATAACTTGCAGAGATACACGTTATTGACCAAACATGAAGCAATTATTATTTTTTTTTTATTTTTTTCAAAACCAAGGCATGTAAAAACATTTTTATTTTCAATTTTACGATCTGGAAATGGTCAATCCTCATAAAGTGAGATAAGTCGATTTCCGAGGTCGAAGGTCAGCTCCTAGATCCTTCTAGGTTCGGAGATTATAACAAAGCATTGGAGGACCTGAAATTGACCAAGAATGGAAGAGGAAGAGCCCATGCGCTTAAATTTAGCATATATATATCATTACGTAAAATTAGCTTATTTTAGTTACGCCTACACAGCACCTGGGATGTTTTTTGTCGATTTGAGCCATATATAAAAAATTCTCTTATTTATTATTATATTAATGAGAGCGCTGAGCTAAGAGTCAATGAGAGGGTTAGAGAGTAGGGTATAAAAATTAACAATAACCATCATTGACCAAGTCATTCATTTACTCTCTTTTTGAGACAACCATGTCAAAAATGTGCTAGTTTTTTACATTTTACGAATTTGGAAAAAAAAATTTCAAAAAAAGAAAGATGTAGCCACATGGGGGCCCGGGGCCCCGATGTGGCTACATTTTTTGTTTTTCGATTTTTTCCCGCATAAATCCGTAAAATGTAAAAAACTAGCACATTTTTGCCATGTTTGTCTTTTTTTGGCAAATGTGTCCCTCAGACGTAAAAATTGATGGTCGTACCACATAATTTCATATAAAACACTATTATTGTTGTATGTTGTGAGTTAATGTTAGTTCATATTTCAAATATACATACTTAGTGAACATATTAATGAAGTTTAAATGCACAGATATCATTTTTTCATAATTTTTTGTGTAAAACATGTGTGTCGTACACACTTCCATGAAGCATTTCAAACGACTTTGAAGGGCTAAAACAATGAGAAATAAAGTGTAATTATATAGTGAATTTTTACCTTAACTTAGCACTGACACAGCAGTGGATATTTTTACTTTGACTCTTAGCTCAGCGCTCTCCTTGTGTAAAAAATCAAACACTGACAATCATCGGTGTAAAACGATTTTTAAATAAAAATATACGAAGTATTACGAAAATATACGGTCGTACATGTAATATTGATAATATAATGTGTACCAGTATGTTTTAAAATTCTACACTTCGACACTTCGTACTCCACCCTTGATATACGGTCGTACATGTAATTTAATTAATGCATATCATAGGACTTATATTTTTTAATTTACTCATGATAATTCCTACTCTCCAGAAAGAATACAATACATGTAATATTGATAATATAACATATGTACCGGTATGTTTTAAAATTCTACACTTCGACACTTCGTACTCCACCCTTGCACTTCCTAGTATCATATACTCGTATGATAGTTGTATCATTGAAATTATTGTGAAAAAAAATGGACAAATTGAGACATTTCTTTTTATCATAACCTTTATTCACACCAGTGTATAGTGATGCATCAATATATGCTCGCGAGTACACTATATTATTATGTTCGTACGAACACGTATTTTTCACGAAAATTTTTTATTACTATCGTCACCATCCTTATAACTAAGATCAACATTAGCAGGTAGAATGTTTTTTTCTATGTTTTTATCTTCTTCTTGTTTACGCTTTTCTTCTTCTTCTTTTTGCTTTTCTATTTCTGCTTCTGCCATTTGTCTTAAATCCTTTGCAAAATTTAAAATAGATGGACCAAACGGGCTGTCACGTAACAATCGCAATGCAAAATCTGTGTATATTATTCCACGTTGAATTCGCATAAACACATATATGCCAACACCTAACATAAATGCATCAAACCACGTTGTATGACTTGGCGCTAAAACGGTAAAACCAACTAAGAAATCACCCCAACTTTCATGCCCAATCGCCTGGGTGATGTCTAAACCGAAATATGACCAAAAAAAGGATAAAATCACAAAAAACCAACCAGATTCTTTCCGGCTTCTCCATATCCATCCACTATTTTGATACATGTAATAATCCAATGCAATTAAAATTAATGTGAAACAAATATTTAAAAATCCATTAAAAATAACAATTGCATCTGCATGATCTTTTTCATCACCGGTATATTTTTCTGGAAAATCGATATTTTGAACGGAAACATTTACAAATCCTCTTAACAACATTCGTACAGAGCAATATACTCGAAATAGCCATAGGGCATTAAAAGGCAAAGAATCGATTAATCCAGGTATTTGACTTGGCGCAGCTATTAAATATGGGAATGGCCAATTCTCAATCCATATAATATTACTACCCATTGCATAATCAAAGAACGATATAATTGAAACTAACATAAGTATGTTAATCCATGTTGAAAATATTTTCGGCATTGTTGCTACTGATTTAACGATCAATTGTAATGCATATGCCAATAAACAATGCATAACTTCGAGCCATATAAACCAAAACGTAGGCCATTTATAAATCCAAATGGTTCCATAACCAAAAATGTAACTAACTAATAAATCAAAAATAGAATATGCTGAAATAGCTTGGAAACTGATTTTACCTAGCTCGCGTAATCTATTATTACGCATTGCTTTTGGACCAAGCAATTCGTATGCATCTTGTATTTTTTGAAAATATCTTTTCGCATGAATATTATTTGGATTTTTATCTGGATGCCATTTTGCACAGACTTTATGATATTGCTTACGCATTGATTTTCTATCATAAACAACGTCAGTTTTTAATCCTAAATATGATCTTGCTTGTTCCATCGTCATATTTTTATCACCAACATTGTTTTTTTCTCCATTTAAAAAGTCTAAATCATCAAATCCCATCCACCGTGGATCGTCTCCACCATCTGCTATGTCCGGCCCAACCCAATTCGTGCTTGACAAAATATAAAATAACGATATAATTAAAGTTATATGTCCTACCAGTAAAAGTAATACCCACATAATAGTGCCAATGAAATATGTTGGTAAATCTATTAAATAATACACCAAAAATGAAAAGCATTCTGATTTATGGTATGTCCATATCAAATATCCACCGGCGCCGTAATCAAGTGCAGATAAACCCATGTAATACATAAAACCATACGTAAGTGTCCCAAAGGATGTCATATAGTCATACCACATTTTATTATGATCTACTATAGATTGTCGTGGACCACGTTGTGGACCGAAAAAACGAGATAAGCCTGGAACATATGCACCTGCATATACCATGATTCCAAATACCAATACATGCGTTATTAACACCCAGACAATCCAAAATACATAAGAACGGAAATACATTAAAGCCCAAGCTACTACAACAGCTATTATCAATATTAATAATTGCAATGCTTCCTCTTGTTCTTTTGGTATTTTTTGTTCTTGACCATTTTTTGTTTCTGTATTACTTGTCGCACCATTTCTTGAAGTGTTGGTAGAAGACATTCTTTTTTTTATTTTAAAAAGAAAAATATATATTTTGTTTTTGCTACTATTGTTTTTCGGAGGTGTAATTATAGCAAATAAACGTATGGTTTAATAATATATTATGTATATGTATGTCTTCAAGTATATTTTGTAGCTTTGTATTTTAAATCTATTATGTATCGATAAATCAATTATTTCACTAAAGAAGATCATTATCATCAATCACACATTAGTATATAATATGATTTTTTTAGTTGTTTATCAATGTGCCAACCAGGCCAATTCAAAAAAATAAAAAAAAAATACTATTAATAATTTACAGTGCAACAACCAACATACAAAACACCAAAGCCAAAAAAACATGTAAAAAATCGCACAATATCTGGCAATCTTCCTGCAAGGAATTTCTGAAATCCGTATATAGATATTAAGTATATATATTTGTATACTAATATTCCAATTTTATTTGGTAGGACTGTTAGTGTACACATATATATACTTAATATATTTTTAAAAAAAGTCTGACGGATTTCAGAAATTTCTAATATATGTATACGAAATGATTTCAATGACATCAGCGCGATCCTCAATTCCTAATACCTTTTCGCACCTTCTTTATTCTTTATCTTCCAATAATTTTTTTATGATCTCCCCCCAGATCTCATTTTTCCAATCTGCCACTACTGGCACAGCCAGACAGCATTGAAAAAAATCGGCTAAAGCTAATAAAGTCCACATTTTTAAATTTTATTTTTTTTACATTATTATTCTAAAAAACATGTAAATCTATTATTTGTTGTAATGTACACATCTTGAGCTGTCGTCTATTAATGTATAATGGATGTACGATGTGATAGAGATTGAATATAAATATATGTAGATAGATATATAGATACATATATAGATACATATTGATTCTTATTAACAATACAGTATAACAGCATGGATGAAGAGTTAAATGGTGATGGAAATGTTGATATCGAGGAATTATCAAAATTAGTATCCAACGAATTAGACAAATTAGTTGGTGAACGAATGCAAAAATTTGATGAAAGTTTAAAAGATTTTGGACAAAGTATTAACAACTTTCATAAAGTATTAATGGAAACACGGAAAGATGCTGAAAGGATGTTAGAAAATGAAAGACAACAACGTGAAGAGCAAGAAGCAATGGAAAGGAATCATTTGCAACAGGAAGAACAACAAACATTGGAGAATAATTTTGTACATAATAATAATAATAATAATAATAATAATAATACAAATAGAAAACAAAGAAATAATAATAAATTGGGTATAAGTAAATCAGTACCATCATTAGGATCTCAATCCATGGCATCACCATCTAAGATTCGTCACATAGAAACAAATAATTTTCAACAATATAAAAATCATATTAGACGTCGTAATTCACCAAAAAATCTGAAGCCCATTTCGTAAAAATAATGCATGTGTAGTGCTGTACTTAAAATAAATGTATTATGTATGCATAGGAAAATATAAATATACACACGAAGAAGTAATTTTTTAATACGAGTATTTATATAATCTATTCTATTATTTATAAGTTAAAGATTTTGTTTACTCATACTGTTATATTCGATATATATATGTATAATTACCAGAAATAATAATTAAATGAAAGATATAACTAAACCAATATATTTAATTTACGCATAATTTATTGTTTTAATTTTACTCATGATAATTCCT
>JACLAD010009624.1_pt1 | contig 13894 bp, 12 predicted proteins | sample 8027901 | NCBI WGS metagenome assembly JACLAD01 (sample SAMN15725071, study PRJNA655200) | protist metagenome | isolation source: fluorescence activated cell sorting (FACS) single amplified genomes of... | place: Spain: Blaines Bay Microbial Observatory, Mediterranean Sea | collected 2016-07-05
CTCGAAGTGTTGAAAGATTTTGCCGGCCGATACTCCGCATAGAAGCTCGGCCGGCTTCGAAGTGTTGAAAAGTTTTGCCGGCCGATACTTCGCACAGAAGCTCGGCCGGCCTCGAAGGGTTGAAAGATTTTGCCGGCCGATACTTCGCACAGAAGCTCGGCCGGCCTCGAAGTGAGCCGGCCAAATGTCTAGCCACATCTGGTCCGGGCAGACAATTTTAGAAGTTCGAGCCGGCCAAATGTCCATCCACATCTGGGCCGGGCAAAAATTTTAGAAGAAATGTTTATCATCATCTGGGCGCGGGCAAAAAATTTTAGAAGTTCGAGCCGGCCAAATGTTTATCCACATCTGGGCGCGGGCAAAACATTTTACAAGTTCGAGCCGGCCAAATGTCCATCCACATCTGCGCCGGGCAAAACTTTTAGAAGATCGAGCCGGCCAAATGTTTATCCACATCTGGTCCGGGCAAAAAATTTTAGAAGATCGAGCCGGCCAAATGTCCATACACATCTGGGGCGGCCAAAATTTTTTAGAAGTTTAAGCCGGCCAAATGTCCATCCACATCTGGGCCGGGCAAAAATTTTAGAAGTTCGAGCCGGCCAAATGTTTATCCACATCTGGGCCGGGCAAAATTTTTTAGAAGTTAGAACCGGCCAAATGTCTATCCACATCTGGCGCGGGCAAAATTTTTTAGAAGTTTGAGCCGGCCAAATGTCTATCCACATCTGGGCCGGCCAAAAATTTTAGAAGTTCGAACCCGGGAAATGTTTATTCACATCTGGTGCGGGCAAAATGTGTTAGAAGGTCGAGCCGGCCAAATGTCTACCTACATCTGTGCCGGTGTTTTTTTTCAAAGTTTGAGCTGGTAAATCAAGGCGGCGGGATTTGCAGAAGCATTTTGTTAGAAGATGCTTGGCGTGTATTTTTTTACTCTTTTTTACGCATTCTTATGTAACCCATAGGTCTTCACAAGCAATGAATTTGCAATTGTGGACGTTAATTGCAATTGAAGATAACAAAGCCACGGTTGAGAAAAATGAATGGGATAAAATTAAGGACATGGTATGAACCCGACATCCAAACAAGAATTGCTCATATTAGCATACAACATGGAGGTCGCCACTTCAAAGATTGCATGCTTGCAAAATTACAAATGTTCCATTCAAGAAAAGTTTGCAAAAATTTCGGCCCTGGTACTTGCAGAACTCGCTGCTTTAGGTTCAGGCTTTGGTTTGGGCTTAGAGCTTGGTGATGTTTTGGCCTTTCTTGGTCTTCCCTTTGCTTTTGGCCTTTCTGGTGCCTTTGCTTTTCTTGGCCTTCCCTTTGCTTTTGCTTTGGGCTCCCTTTCACCATCACTGCTTGATAAGCATGATTCTTGAGCATCATTGCCACCAAGTGCTTTGGAAGAAGCAGGCTCGTTCAAATTTTCTTCATCTGTGTTCATGAAAAGATCTGCTGGATTAAAGTCTTCTCTTGTTTCAGAAGGAGAGCCAAAAAATTCTCGAAATTCTGCTGCATAATTTTCAGAGAGAAAATCAGAGAATGAATCAGCTTCTTGCTGCTGAACATCAAATTTAAATTCTTTAAAATTGTCGGCACCGCTGACACTTGCAGGCTGTGGATCTTGTTTCTGGCATGGTTTATCTTCAATTGCATTGCCGTCTTCTGAGTCAGTGTCAAGAAGCCGCCTCTTTCTCTTTTTGGTTTTCTTCTCGTTTGCTTGAGGCTGCGGAATGGCATCAAAATATTGGCCCATTTCTCCGGCAATGTATTTCCCAAAATAGAATGCAGCAGAAATGCCGTGTCGCATGAACATAGATCCAAAATCAACTCCGCATTCATCATCCTCTTTTGGTGCAATCATGATCATCGAATACGAATACATTAACTTCTTGAACTTCTTCAATGAAAAATCTCCCGTGCCTGTAAGACAGCCTAATTTTCCAAGGCATTGCTCCAGAATTTCAGATGATGTTGCGTTAAACAAATGATAGATATCAGCTGCAACAGAAAATTCATATGCACGCCGCCTTGGTACAACAATGAATCTGCCCCATCCATCTTAGAGACATCAAATGGCAACTTGCTTTCATGATAATTGATCCATTGTTCAGTCGTGAGTAAGCGATAGCGTGGTTGTTTTTCATCGTTTGCCTCTTGAGTTGGCCTCGAGTCTCCAATACCATACATTAAATCTCTTTGAGGATCTGTTAAGGTCGGTTTCTGAACGGCATCTTGAAATTTATTCTCTTCAATCCACTGCTTCACCATCTCTTGCATTCGGTTAATGCAAGGCTCAATGCGTAGTTTGTGAAGCTTCTTTTTGGGGAATGAATGTTTTAATAAATTCCAGAATGCTTCTAGAGTATTTGAAGTGTATGATGAAAATCCAGGCAATGCCACAAGCATGCCAGAAAACCATGCAGGCAAATCTGGATGAAGGCCGGCTTCAACTCATTTTGGATTGTCATCTTCAAGAGTTCTGTTTAGCATGTACTCTGCAAGCTCTTTCTCTTCAGCTTTGTACATCTTTCCCAGAACATACTTCCAAATGAATGGTAATAAGAGCCGTCCGGGAAGAAAAGCTGTAAAATGCATGCAGCGTTGGATGTCCTGGACATTCTTACAAAGATTGGTCTTGTTCTTAAAATTCTTCGAATTTTGGCTGACATTCTTTTTTGCATATTGAAGACATCGAAAATGACGTGCATGCGGCAGAATGCTCTTTACGGCGGCTTTAATCCCTTTTGACCAATCCGAGTACACATACTTAGTTTTTTCAAGAATATTTGAATTTCCAAATCGTTTCAAGAATGCGTCATGCACAGATTTCATCAATCGAGAATACGATTCTTCTGATTCTGCTTTTGCTACAGCAAAGATTGCAGAAATGCCGGTTTGCATTCATTTTCCTTTGCTTTTATGGTATGCTGCAAAAGTGATTCCTATGACTGTATATTTATTACTCAGAATTTTGTAAGTGCCATCTACGATTGCATGCAAACAATCAGAATGATCAGAAAGCTTTTTCAATTGATCAATGAAATAGTTGCAAGTTACAGGTTATACAAACTCCTCTGTATTGATAATTTTTTAAGAATCAATTATCCAAAAATTGGAGGCGTCTCATTCATCTTGATGGATATGATTTCGAAAAAAGTCTTCAACATCTGCAATGTAATCAGTTCTTCGTCCTGCACGGCCACGTTGACCTTTGAGCTTATTTTGTTGTCTTGCATACAATTGAAGATTTGATGGCCTTAGATGCTCTTTAAAATTTTCACGATCCATAGCATCTTTGAGTTCTTTCCATTTCAATTTTTCATAAATGTCAAGCCATTTCTTGAAGTGCTTGTTGATAAATTTTTTTGAATCTTTTGTTCCATGATTGTGCTCATTTGGAAGCTCTACGATCACAAAGTCTTTCTCAGAGTCAATATCATATGCTAGCTTTGCATATTGTTTAGTGCATTTAATATATTTGACTTGAAATTGAAATCAGAATTTTCTTCTTCATACAAATGCCGCTCACAGTAACCATAAATGCAAACTGTGTCATCACAGCCTTCATCAGAGGTCTCAAACTTTCATATGCTGAGCCTGAAGATGTTCCGAAATTAAAGTGGAACAATTGTCGTCTGGATCGAACTCAAAATAGTTTTCTTTAAATTTTTACACCATGTTTTCAGCTTTTCAAGCTTATTCTTAAATGTTTGATCAATTAAATTTTAGGATAAGGAGTGGGATAAGCAATGGGATAAGGGTAGCCATGGGATAAGGACTGGAATCACCCATGGGATAAGCAATGGGATAAGGGGTGGGACAAAACAAGCCTACGATGGGATAACTGACGGGATCACCCGGGTTCGGGATAAAGAATGGGATAAAAATAGCATACGAATGGGATAATAATAGGGATAAGCACTGGGATAAGCCACAGGATAGTCGTGGGATAAGGAATTGAATCGCCCATGGGATAAGCAATGGGATAAGGAGTGGGAGAAGCAATGGGATAAGGGTAGCCATGGGATAAGGACTGGAATCACCCATGGGATAAGCAATGGGATAAGGGGTGGGAAACCAGCCAACGATGAGATAACTGACGGAGTCACCCAGGTTCGAGATAAAGAATGGGATAAAAATAGGATAAAGAATGGGATAAGAATAGGGATAAGCAATGGGATGAGCCACGGGATAGTCGTGAGATAAGGATTAGAATCACCCATGGGGTAAGCACTGGGATAAGGGGTGGGATAAACAATGGGATAAGGGTAGTCATGGGATAAGGACCGAAATCACCCATGGGATAAGCAATGGGAGAACGAGTGGGATAACCCAGCCAACGATGGGATAACTGACGGAATCACCCATGTGTTAAGCAATGGGACAAGGGGTGGGATAAACCAGGGATAACTGACGGGATAACCAGTAGGATAAGTATGGGATAAGCGATAGGATAAACCATGGGAGAAGTGATAGGATAAATCATGATATAAGCGATGGATTAAACCATGAGATAACCCATGGGAGACATCGTCGACTAGAATAATTCGTGGGATAAGCAATGGGATAAGGGATGGGATAAGCAACAGGATAAACCATGCGAAAAGCAAAGCCATGGGAAAATGATACCTTAAATTACGAATAAGCAATGGGATAAGCAATTGGATAGGCCACGGGATAAGTGAAGGGATAAAAGAAGGGAAAAGCCACGGGGTAAGCATTGGGATAAGCGATGGGATCAGAGATGGGATAACATATGAAATGAGGCTTGGAACAACATCTGGTATAAGAAACAGAATAAGGAATGGGTAGCAATAACGCATGGGATAAGAAATAAGGGATAACGTATGGGATACACATATGAGATCAGGTATGGGATAACGCATATGCGATGAGGGACACGGTATGGGCTGGGAAAAATGGTAAAATGTCTGATAATGTATGGGATAAGAAATATGGGATACGGTATGACATAGGAAAGTTGAGATAAGGTATTGGATACGAAATATGGGTTAAGAAATGGGATAAAGCACGGGAAAAGAAATTTGGCACAGACCCTTTTATAAGAAACATGGTAAAGGTATGGGATAAGAAAAATGGAATAATGTATGATATAATATATGGATTGAGAAAGAAGGAATATGAACAAGGTATGTCATAAGAAATAAGAGATAGGGATATGGCATGGCTAAAGAAATAAGAGGCAGGGATAAGGTAATGATGGGATAAGACTTACGAATAGGGATACGGTATTGTATAAGAAAGATGGTAAATGTATATGTATTTGTATGCATTTCGATGCGGACTACATACTTCAAACTCTACATATGTATATATCAATCTATTGAAATTTAAATATTACTTGATTGTATATCATTATATAATTATTGAATATTTTATTTATTTTGAAAATAAAGTATTTTAAGATTGCAATATATAGCCAAATATAAATGTAGTCATACGTATTTTGTAGTATCATATATATAACGTAATCAGACTTAATAATTAATCAAAAAAATATTTAAATAATTTAAAAAAATTCATTAATTTAAAATTTATTTGACTCGTTATATTTTTTAAAGTTTATGCACATGTATAATGCAAATAATTACACATCATGTACAATAATATATTGATAATGAATGAAAGGTACTAGAAAAAACACAAATTCAATAATTTTAAGAATTCTAAAATTTGCAGAAGTACGAAAATTTAAACCCACTAAAGTTTTGAAAAACTTGATTTTTTTGAAAAATTCTTTCTTTTTCACATGGACTAATTTTTAAAATATAAAAAATAGAAAGTTAGAACCTGAAGCACCAACTAACAAACCATAATCTCAATATAATCATCCCAGACATGCTGGTGGTTACAATTAATCCAAGCAAGTGTCAGGCAGATTTACCATTAAGATTTATACAAACTAAATACTTGGGACCCCCAAGCAGCTCTACACCCTAATTTTTTTTCTTCAAAAAACTATTTTTCAAGTGCAGATCACCGGAATGTTTGTTCAGATCACTGATTTTTAAAGGCAGATCACCGAAATGTTGTCCCAGATCACTATTTTCTTGTTCAGATTATTGTTTTATCATGCAGATCACCGCAAAATTCGTTCAGATCATTTCAACGCACCTTATGGATCATCTTAAACTTTGTTCAGATCACCTGAAACACGAATCAGATCAATTTAAAATGTTCAACCATATGGTGGACAGCTACGACGAACGCGGATAGAACGATCGGAGGATCAACGGAGGACGATTGGAGGACGATTGGACGACGCTGGACGAACCTAAGCGTACACTCCCAACAAAGCTGAAGACTACTAAGGTGACCGTCTTCTAGTCTACGAACCCATCTCCCTCAAGGGGAGCGCTGGGAAAATTGAGTTAGTGTTTTGGCAGACAGGACAGCTTTAGTTTTTTAGTTTCAACAATTGGAGAAAAACCAACATAACTTTTATGAGTTGACATTGGCACGAAGGAACTTTCAAATTTTATTTGATCCAAAACCCAGAGCTCCATACGGCAACACATCTTCCTATTGAACCTATCTGCTGTCCAAAACCAGTCTCTCCAACAACTGTACTTCCAACTACCTAATTCTCACATACGGAGACTCTCAAATTTCCCTTGACAGTTCAAGATCAAGATTCTTCACATTGGAGATTCCAAGCAAGTAAACTGAATTAAAACTAAGACAATAAATATTGGTATCAAATTTTTAATAAGAACATATGGCGCAAATCACTGGAACGGCAGCGAAAACCTACTATACAACACCGGCTTCTGATCTACAAACCTATCTCCTCCGAGAGGATCTCTAGAAATTTGCAATCGACAAAATATCTATTTTCTAAAACAGCGATTGAATTCACCGTAAATTATGTTTGGATTTCCGGTATCACGTTTGGATTCGGATGAAATTCAATTAGAATCCTTTTCTTATGGCAATTTTAAGTAGTTGGGCGCAAATCTTGGCAAAAAAAATTATTATTTTCAAATAAATTAACTTTGTTTTCAATCTTGGCCAGCCATTTTGATTTAACTCTGAATTAATCTAAGATATTGTCATGGTTAATCCAGATTCAATCATTGATTACTGGAACACTAATCTGAGGTTAATCATACCAACATTTCTGGTATACCTTTAACAGGACGCCTCCGAAACCTGACATCAACATCCATGATTATCTCATCATATTATATTTTAAGTGTATAATGATAATGATCACATAATGACAAACACGTGATGATAATGATTTTCATCTTGTTAATTATTTTGGATTCCAAAGTTTTCACTATCTGAATGTCTAATTTTCTCATTATTTACATTTTAAAATTGAGTCCGCATGCAAAAACCATATTTTTTTTGAAAAATGATTTTTTTAAAAAATGTGGTTCGGATTGAATATTTATTTCTTGTTAATTTATTTTTTTCATAATTATGATTATATCAATTTTTATCTAAATTATTCAATTTATATACAACGAGTTTGCAGTAAGCATTTAAATAATGATAATAAGTGTTAACGGCATATGCAAACCGCATATACACACGGCTTATCCATAACGCATGTGCATATGCATACGAAATGTGCATACTGAATATTCATACTGAATATTTATGTTGGATATGCATACGGTGCATGCATATGTATACGGCGTATATGTCGGCATATGCATACGACATATGCATACGTGCCTACGGCATGTCCTACGGCATATGCGTACGGCATAAAAATAAGGAAAATACATACCTCATGTTAATATTGAAACATTATGTGCATACGGCATGTGCATACGGCACATGCATATGGCATATGCACTTTTATATTCATACAGCATGCATACGGAATATGCATACGGCATATGCATGCAGCATATGCATACGGCATATGCATATGCATACGGCATATGCATACGGCATATGCATACAGAATATGCATACAGGATGCGCATACGCCATATACATACGGCATATGCATAAAAAACATACATACGGCATGTTTATATACATAGGGCATAAGCGTTTGCATCCGTTATATGCATACAGTATATGCATGAGGCGACATGTGCATACAGCATATGCGTATGGCATATGCATACAACATATGCATTCGGCATTTTCAGACCGGATATGCATTCGGCAAAGGCATATGCAGACGGCATGTGCATGCCACATATGCTTACGGCATATGCATACAGCATATGCATGCAGCATGTGCATATGCATACGGCATGGGCGTAATGTGCATACGGCATGCATTTGCGTAAGGAGTATGCATTGGGCATGCGCATAAGACACATGCATACGGCATGTGCATACACATGCAGAATGTGCGTATGCATATGGCATATGTACACGGCATATGCTGCAAACGGCATATGCATATGCATATGGCATATGCATGCGCCATGTGCATGCGCCGCATGCACACGGCATGTGCACAAGGCATATGCATAGGGCATGTGCATGCCACATGCATGTTGCATATGCATGCAGTATTTGCATCAGCATACGGCATATGCATACGGGGAATGCAGACGGCATATACATACGACATATGCATAGGGCGTATGCACACGGCATATGCATAGAGCATATGCACACAGCATATGCATACCGCATGTGCATGCGGCATGTGCATATGGCAGTATACGGCACGTGCATGAGCATGCGCATATCCATATGGCATGTGCATACGGCATGTGCATACGGTATATGCATGCGGCATATGCATACGGCATACGCATATGCATTGGGCATATGCATACGGCATGCGTATGGCATATGCATACAGCATATGCATATGCATACGGCATATGCATACGGCATATGCCTACGGCATATGCATACGGCATATGCATGCGACATATGCTGACGGCATATGCATACGGCAGGTGCATTCGGCATGTGCATATGCATACAGCATATGCACATGGCCCATGCATACGGCATTTGCGTAAGGCATATGCATACGGCATATGCATAAGACACATGCATACGGCATGTGCATTTGCATGCGGGACGTGCATATGTTTACGGCATATGCATACGGCATATGCATACGGCATATGCATAGGGCAAATGCATAGGGCATATGCAAGACATATGCATATACATACGGCATATGCATACGACATATGCATACAGCATATGCATTAGGCATGTGCATACGGCATATGCATATGGCATATGCATACGGACGGCCAAGATGATGATGGCTATCATCATGTTCTTGGGGAGGTGAAGATGATGATGATGGAATCATCATTATCTTCGCCCTCCCAAGATGATTACGGCCAAGATCATCAACTTGGGGGTTAAGATAATGATTTGTGCTGGCTCGAGGCCGGCCGGCATTTCCAGAAGACATTTGTTTAGATAAAAATTCTTGGGCTGGCTCGAGGCCGGCCGGCATTTCCAGAAGACATTTGTTTAGATGAAAATTCTTCGGCTGGCTCGAGACCGGCCGGCATTTCCAGAAGACATTTGTTTAGATGAAAATTTTTCGGCTGGCTCGAGGCCGGCCGGCATTTCCAGAAGACATTGTTTAGATTAAAATTCTTGGGCTGGCTTGAGGCCAGCCGGCATTTCCAGAAGACATTTGTATATATATATATATATATGTTTATAGATATGTCTATATATTCCGTGTGTATACCTTTTCCTCATTGCTACCATCAATCACTCGTCGACACACTTAGGATGAAGAAAATCTATTTGGATGCACGGTGCAAAAACAACCAAATTTGAAACAGAAAAATCGACAATGAAGCATCACTGAAGCTAATCAAAATCTGGCGCACTTGCAATTATTCCTTTTCGGCACACGCAATGCACAAATCCCAATCACATGACGGCATTCGACATGCTTTGCATTCAAGTTCAACTGAGTGTCACATTTGTCACAGACGCGAATCTTCTTCCCAACAACTGCATTTTTGAGTTTGTGACCCTGTGGACAATAGAGTGCAGTCAAGTCAATATATGCTCCATGCGAATCAGATGCATCTACTTCCTGCTTCATGGGTGCAACAATTGGCCCTGATGATGCACTTGCCGTTGCGGATGAAGATTGAAATGCAAATTTGATTTTGGCATTTTGAGAAGGAATCATCCCCATTAATTTCTGCTGAACCTTTGCCTTGGGATCTCGCGTCCTCTCGGAAAATGGAACATGGCGCGGAGGGTTAGAATTGAAAATTGGCTCTGGAGGTTGCAAAGCTTCTGGAAGTGGAGCCTTGCGACGCTTTGAAACAGGAGAGCTTGCAGACGAAGGCCTTTTTTTCATATCAATTCCACGCCAAATTCGTGAAGCAATATTAGAATCAATTGCAGTTTCAATTTCAGGTTCTTGCTTTACTTCTGGAACGGAATCGGCTCCAGATGCAATATTAGAACTTGAGGTGTGCCCAGAATCTGGTTCTTGCTTTACATTTGAAACAACATCATGTCCAGATGCATCATTTGGCTGTGATGGAGTCTCAACATGAGGCAGTGATGGCACAAAATGGTCAGGCGGTGTGCGAGGCGCAGGAGGTGCTGCCTGGTTCATCAAGGAATGATTAGTGCCCTCAGTTTCGTCCAACCATTCGTTCCATTCGGTTGCAAGCTCTTGACTCACTTGAAAAGGATTTTCATGCTTTGTCATGTATCGAATGCTGAAATCGTAAAGCACGTCTCAAATTGCCCAAAATGCACGAACCCTCCATGAACCATTTGCATTAGTTCCTACAAATTTTTGCTTGAAGAGCCACTCTGACAAGTACAAGCCATATGATTTGGGGCCAATTTTACTAGATCGACAATGTTTATAGAATGGTTTTACGCGACCGAAGAGGGCTTCAGCTGGATTGGTTGTAACATTGACGGGAACTCCGAATATCATTTCGATTTTGGAAAATTCACGAAGCTTGTGATTGATTCTCCTGTGAACAAAACCAGACCTTGGGCTTGACAAAAATGCATAGCCTTGAAACTTATCCGTAATGATCAAACTGCCTCTAATCACATGCTTTCGAATTGCCTTCTCAATGAATTGTCGGTTTCGGCGTTTAATGACAGTCAATACAACATTTCCGGTTTCTTTGTGCGTGAGCAGGTCGATTTCAACCATTCCCAAAACCACTGTCTTCTGGCCAACAGAAAGACGGCCCATAAAGCCGCCTGAACTGATTTTTCTGCTTGTAAAAAATGTCTCATCAATGCAAACGGCTTTGCCTTGACCTCCCAATCTGATGTTGTCAGAAATTGTGCACATTGTGTGAAAGATGATCAACCTGATGATGTAGTAAAAATACTTCAATGCTTTACGTCTGATAACTGTGTTATGCAATGCTTCAGCAAAGGGGACATTTTGTGCAAACCAGTAAATGCCTTTGATGAATTTCGTAACCCCCAGATTGGAAGCAAGATAGCTCTGAATAGTTCCCTCTTGCCTCCAATGCATATGGCCGTTACAAATATCTGCAGTAGGCATTGTGTCGGGCTTATCGGAATCACTGCCTTCATCTTCATCATTATCTTCATCATCATCTTCATCATCGCTGATGACAACAAAAGCAGGTTTTTTCGGTTTGAAGCAATGCATCTCACTCAGTACTTTTTTTCCATATGCATTCCAATCGGCGCCACATTTGATGCATGCACTTGGAAAGTTGACAAGACCGAACCATATCAAGAAGTGAAATGCCTTCTTATGTGTACTCCAAATCTTATCGCGTGCTGTGTCGGGGTCCATCAAATTTTGAAGAGATCCAGCATCCATCTTTCAAAATTCCAAAATTCAATTAATAGTCGAATTATCAGTTGATTTTCAAATGATATTCTCATAGTAAGAATTGTTGTTGTTGTTGCAGGCGTCATGCCCAAAAGGGTACGGCCCACAAGTATGCTATAGTACGACTGCAACAGAACTGGCAACAGAGTGGCCAGGGAAAAACAAATCGTAGCGAAGTAATATGAAACATAATCAAGAATAATGGCAAAGAAGTCAAGATAAAAAATGTAAAACAATGAGCAGTAAAATATAAATAGAGAGTTTTACGAGTTATTCCAGGGCGGTAACTAGATTGACGGTTTACCGCCCATATTAGTTCGGATGCATATGCATCTAGTTGTTACTGCGGCCCACTTAAGACCTAAGATGAAAGTTTAGACTATGTTACTACAAAATAGAAATGATTTCACAATTAAAATTAAATGAGATTTTTTTCGTGCATAGATATGCATCTATAGATTTAATTTTGAAGAATCAGCTTGATATTTGAATTTTATGATCAAGTTTTCCATAGACCAAATTTCAAGATTTATGTTTTTAATTAATTTTTTGGAAAATGAATTAGTTTAGCTCATATAAGATCTAAGAGATCTACGATTTACTCTAGGCAGTAAAACTTTTTACAGTTTACTTCCTGATTCAAGTTCGAATGCAGATACAGCTATTTGCCAGCGCGGGTGATTTTCTACTTTTTCATAAATTTTAGTCTTTGACACAAGATTTTGAAAATGATTTGACAAAAAAATGCACAAGTTTTTGACAATCTATATTGGATTAATTGGTCAAAGAAAATTTTATGAGAAGAGCCACACAGCATATGTCAAATATTCGTATTGAAGTTAATTCTAATATAAATGAAAAATAATGTTGTTTATACAGCCCAGTTTTTGAAATCCGACGCCCTTGCTGCCAGGGCGTCGGATCCGACGCCCTGGCAGCTCGGGCGTCGGATACTTGTGCGCACTCTACTAAATGTGCATAAAAAATTAGCATTATATGTCGAATATGTAAAATGAATTGAATTCTAGTATAATTCAAAGATGTACCGTTTCTACAGCCAATTTTTTGAAATCTAACGCCCGAGACGCCAGAGCGTCAGACCCGACGCCCTGGCAGCTCAAGCGTCGGATACTACGTTCTGGCAGCTTGAGCGTTGGATACTTATATGCACTCCACTTTACTTAGTGTTCACAAAATAAAAAAAAGACATATAAAAATCATTACATGAAGGCAATTCTAATGTAATGAAAAAGATATAATAGTCTCTACAGCCCATTATTTTCAAATCCGACGCCCTCACAGCCAGGGCGTTGAATCCGACGCCCTGGCAACTCGGGCGTCGGATACTTATACGCACTCTTCTAAATGTGCACATAAGAGTAAACAGCATATGTTAAATATATTAAATGAAACAAATTCCAATATAATTAAAAACACATGAATGTTTGTACAGCCCAATTTTGGGAAATCGGACGTCCTTCTTTTCAGGGCGTCGGAACCGACGCCCTGATAAATCGTAGAAAACGCACAAACAGATGCAGAGGTGCGTTTGTGCATTCCGCAGAAACAGGACATACATCGTCGGCACAAGGCTTGCAATATAAGCACGCGCATCACACAGCCATGAATGGCAACAATAATCAAATTCAATATCAAATGATATAGAACATTAATCTTCTTTTTTGACTTAATCTGATCAGAACAATCATATTCTTCTTGGGTGATTGGGTTTGAGGCAGTGCAAAGTACATCATTTCTGGAGTTGCAGCTGCATTCACCTACATAATCCACATCACTGTCGCTAATCGTGACATCAAAATCATGAAATTGTGCATTGATTTTCAATTATGGACAGAATTTTGAATCTGTATGACCTACTTTTCTTTTTAAAGCGGAAATTGTGAAAAATTCTAAAAATTGATCAGCACGTGCGTGGCCATTGCACTACTATGACACTTTGTTTCTGAAAAAAGAAATAATGCATTAATGATGCAAAGAATATAAAAATTAAAAAATGTATTAATATAAATCAATTTGGACTAAAAATTGTAAAAGATTGATTGAATGAAAGAGTCAGACGGCATTGTAATGAAAACGGTGTCA